>OHTA01001325.1_pt1 | contig 12883 bp, 15 predicted proteins | sample 1578851 | NCBI WGS metagenome assembly OHTA01 (sample SAMEA3879578, study PRJEB24766) | human gut metagenome | biome: human-associated habitat; feature: feces | place: USA | collected 1985/1987 | reverse complement strand
CAAATCATACATCATACATCATAAATCTATTTGTTTTTATCTATCAGCTCTTGTGCAAGCTGCATGTGATTCAAAGCTCCCTTCGACTCGGCATCGTAAAGCAGCACGGGTTTGCCGTAGCTGGAAGCTTCGCTTAATTTGACATTACGCTGAATAACGGTCGTGAAAACCAGGTCCCGGAACGGACGTTTCACTTCTTCGTATATCTGGTTGGCCAGACGGAGACGCGAGTCATACATGGTCAGCAGGAAGCCTTCGATTTCCAAAGCGGGATTCAGCTTCGATTTGATAATCTTTATCGTATTCAACAGTTTACTGATCCCTTCCAACGCAAAATACTCACATTGCACGGGTATCATCACCGAATCGGCTGCCGTCAAGGCATTGACCGTGATCAATCCCAAAGAGGGAGAACAGTCGATCAGGATATAATCGTACCGTTCTTTCAGCGGGACCAGTATTTGTTTCAATATCTGCTCCCGGTTCTCCATGTTCAGCATTTCAATCTCCGCGCCTACCAAGTCGATATGCGAGGGGATAATATCCAGTCCCTCCACTTCCGTATTGGTAATCGCACCTTTCGGATCGTCGCCGTTCACCACACATTCGTAGATCGACTGCTCCACGCTGCGGATATCCACGCCCAGTCCCGACGAAGCGTTAGCCTGCGGATCCGCATCGACCACCAGCACCTTTTTCTCAAGTGCCGCCAGCGATGCAGCCAGATTAATCGTTGTGGTAGTCTTACCTACCCCACCTTTCTGATTTGCTAAAGCGATAATCTTTCCCATACTTTGTCTATTTATTCGGGGGCAAAACTAAACATTAAAAACCTAACACAAATCAGTTTATCCAAAACAATGCCTGTTTTGTTGAAAAGTCACCTTATCTGTTGATAACTTGCAAATATAAACAGAATATTCAATAACTTGTTTCAAATGAGCGCGATGGTGGGTATTTTTTAGGAATGATAACGAATCCTATAATAAAGAAAGAAAAGAGTTATAATCCAAGATACGTGTTTCATTGTGCTTACCTAACACAAGCAAATCCTTATCGCCCGATATGATATAGTCGGCAGGAATCGTATCGGCTAATGACAACAAATATAAATCTTTTACATCTCTGATAGGAGATACCGCCGGTTTTTCTATATCAACACAAAAACAATACAAACTCATCAATTCTAATGTATCAAGAACATCTTTCTCTCCAATATACTTTTTCAGCTTTGGTCTTTGAACCACGGCTTTATATTCCCCTATCAATTCTTTGCACACATATTCCATTTTCACAAAGATACAAACATACACTCAAAACTCTACCATCAAAATACAGCAGCTATCTTTTTATATTGTTCAACTTTTCAAGCAAGGAACTATTCTTATGAGCCACTTGTATATTCCACCTTGCTTACACTTAGATTTTGTTAACAACAGTGGAACGATACGAAATGGCTTTTTCCAGAAAACGGCAGATTCAGGCTATTATAGCAATAAAGGCCGGCAGATTGAAGATATCATGTATATTATTGATAAACTTGGACTTACACAATTATATTTAGGTACATATGTACATTATATAAAAAACGGATTTCAGCCTTATTTTAGAGCGTTTTTATGTTTATAAGTGATTGGGGATAAAAAAGATAGAGACTGTTTTCAGAATGGCTAATGAAAACGTACGTTTTTTTTCGCCACTTTTCAGCTACAAAAATACAACTACTTTTTAAACCTGCAATCCTTTCTTCCAATTATTTTCCCTTTTCTATATTCTTTCTTATCAATCAGATAACTTAACAAGTACGAAAAACCGACTTTCCAACACAAACCCTCCAGAAAGCCCCTCAAAAATGACTAAAAAAAACGTACGTTTTCTCTCGTCAAAATACAGGAATTTGGTAAAAACCTGTTAAACAGGAAGTAAGAACGATATTCAATATACATATTATTATTAATTAAACATTTTAGATTATGAACAAGAGATTTTCTACTCTTTTGGCTGCCGCTTTGGTAGCCGGTTCTTTTAGTTCAGCTTTCGCACAGTTGGAGGGGCGTAATGTTGAATGGAAGGATGCACAAGCAAGCCGCGCTTATTATTTGGCAGGGGTGCATTTTGTGAGTCCGACAGATTACTTGCAGGCTTTTTCTTTGCAAGGATTAGTGAATGGTGCTGATATTACGGCTGCAAATCCTGTTGCTGCTGCACAATGGACTGTTGAAACTAAAAAGGTTGGAACTGTTACACATTATGCTTTCAAAAATATTGAAGGAGAACAGTATCTGGCTTTTGAAAAGAAAGATGGAGCTTATGCTTTAGCTGCCAAAAAAGAGGCAAACGATGAAACAAAGTCGTTTCGTTGGTTTACTGTTGCAGCAAACGGCAATTTGCAAGCTGTGCTTTCTGATGAAAAAGAACCGTATTTTTTAGGACTGAAGAACGATGGCACAGCAGATTGGTCATTGGCTTTATTACAAAGTTCTGAGCATCATACGGATGGATCTACTTCCGTTATCAAGAAGAAGGTAGCTCTCTACGAAATCTACAACGACCAAATTACAGCAGAAGCTTTTGCGAGCAAGTTTGGCGAAAACTTCACAATCGAGTTCCCGGAAACATTGGATGACATGGATGTGTTTGAAAATGTAAGCGTAGAAAAAATCGCCAATGATAATTTGGGTTTCAAGTTGGTTGACAACAAAGGCACAAAAGATACAAAAGACGATGAATATGTAGTTTTAGCAAACGAACGTGTTTCCAACTCAGAGTTGGCTGCCAACGCAATCGGTTATCGCTATGCAAAAATGACTGCTAAAGCGATTAAAGACAAGAAAATTGACGACAAGAACACTGTATTCTATGCTGAAGAGAACGAAACAAACATCGGAGATGGTAAATATGCATTAGTTCAGAAAGTAAAAGTTGGTGACCTGGACAACAAAGATGTGACTTTCGGTAAAGTGACAAATGATGAAACAACTCGTCAGTTGGCTTCTGTCGAATATGACTGCCATTCTACTTTCATGGGGGTTACAGTAGGCAAGGGTACACGTGTCGCTAATACTGAAGTTGCCAACGAAAGAATGTTGATCGTAAATGTAACTGCCAAAGTTGCAGACAAGAAGAATTCTTCTGCACTGGGGTTGAAGAATGATTTCACTGGCGCACGTTGGTATGATAAAGTTTCTGAAGCTGACTTCGATCAGCCACAGGGGCAGTGGTTGGTTGCTGCGGGTTCAGCTGCTAACACAATTAAGTTGATCAATGTTCAGAAACCGGGTTTTGTACAAGACAATATCCGTCTATATGAAGCAGAAGGTGAAAATACTTACACAGTATTTGCTTCTGATTTAGGTTTGTCTGGTCTTGAAACAATCACTTTGACGAAAGTTGAAGATTATGACAAGCTGAACGGTTACTACAGTACATTGTCTGACATCAACCAGAAGTTCGCCTTTGTAACAACAGGTGAATATGCTAACGAAGAAGCCGGTTCAGATCTGTATTTGAAAGCTGGTGTAGAAGGAGATGTTGTAACTGTTGTTCCTCATGCTGGTTCTGAATGGGAATTGATCCGTAACGAAAAAGCACAGGCTGTTACTGCCAACTACAAATATTATGACGGTGAAAAATGGGTTGAACTGAATGGCAAAGGTAATGAAGAAAAAGGTATCCTGCCGGCTGATACAGTTCGTCTGGCTTATTCATATGCAATCAATGCTGATGAATTAGGTTTGGGAACAGCTTGGAAGATGGCTAAGGATGACATCGAGTTCTTCTTGAAAGAAAATGGTAAAGGTACATACGCTATCGTATATGGCGCTACTGCTGATGAAGTAAAAGAATACGGTGTAATCAATGGTTCTGAGGAATTAGTAGCAGAAACAACTGACTTTACTAACTCTACTCCGTTCGAAATCATAGACTTGGATGCTGCTCCTTCTTTGGCTGCTGACAGCAAGCACATGACATTCGAAGCTACTAATAGCATTGGCTTCATCGCTTCTGACGAAAATAACAACGCAGTATTGGCTAAAGAAACAGCTGCTTTGTGGGTTGACTCTGTAAATGCTGAAGGTTATGCAACTCCGAAGTTCTTCATTTCTTACGCTGGCAAGATGATGACAACTGCTAAGAAGTTTAAAGAAATTGTTGATAAGGCTTATGCTAATGATGAAATCAGCAAGAAAGAATATGCAGAACTTACTGCTGATGAAAATCTTCACTACAAGAGTGTAGAACGTATCAAATTTGTAGACGCTGAACGTCTGTCTGGTGAAGACACTTTGGTTATCGCCGATGAAAAGTATACTGGCAAGGATATCGAAGACTTCAAGTTCAAAGTTACTGAAAACGAAGACGGTGACTATGTACTGAAAGCTAATGGTAACTATGTATATGTAATCAACGGTAACTTGGTTTACGGTACAGATGCTAAGGAAGCTGAAGCATTTGTAATCGAAGTAACTTCTGCTCCTACAGCCAACGAAGGCATCGCAACATCTGAAGTGAAAGTGATCGCTGGCGAAGGTAACGTAACAATCGCAGGCGCTGCCGGTAAGAAAGTTGTTATCAGCAACATCTTAGGTCAGGTAGTAGCTAACACTGTCGTTTCTTCTGACAACGCAACTATCGCTGCTCCGGCAGGCGTAGTAGTTGTAGCTGTTGAAGGCGAAGCTGCTGTAAAAGCTATCGTTAAGTAACGATTGATACTAAAAAAACAATACTGTCTATCGTAAGGGTGGTTAGTGAACCACCCTTACACAGGCACAATGACATTTTATAATCAAATAATTCTAGACAACCTGCGTGAAACCGTATGTAAGAGGTTTTCTTGATCTACGGTTTCAATTACCCTGCGACAGGCGAACGAGCGGTTGGATTTAATATTAATAATACTAAAGTAATGAAATTAAAAGTTCTACTGCTTTTCCCTCTGTGAAGACCGGACGGCAGACAAAAAACAGGCCCCGGCGGTATTCGTACTGCCGGGGCTTCGTTTTTATTCCCCTTATCCCTATTTGTAGGTATTTTCTCCGGTTTAACATCCCTCGTCCTTTACAATCCTTTTCAGATAGGGGGAAAAGACGTATCTTTGCGTGCCTAAACCGAAATAGACAAGATAAGCTTATGAAGTTTGAAAACGAGAACTGGGCGCAGTTCAAAGGAGAAACCTGGAAAAAGGAGATCAATGTAAGAGACTTTATCCAGAACAATTACAAACCTTATAACGGAGACGATACGTTCCTCGTACCCTCTTCGGAGAAAACGAAGAAAGTGTGGAACAAACTAACCGAGATGTTTAAGGTTGAAAGGGAGAAAGGAGTATATGATGCCGAAACGAAGCTTCCCCAGGGGATTGACACATACGGACCCGGTTACATCGATAAGGAAAACGAAGTAATCGTCGGCTTGCAGACAGACGCCCCGTTGAAGCGCGGTATCTTCCCAAAAGGCGGTATCCGCATGGTCGAAAACAGTCTGGAAGCCTATGGCTATCATCTGGACCCGATGACAAAAGAGATCTTCACCAAATACAGAAAGACGCACAACGAAGGCGTTTTTTCGGCCTATACAGACGAGATGATTGCGGCACGTCGTTCCGCCATCATTACCGGGTTGCCTGATGCCTACGGACGCGGACGTATCATCGGTGATTACCGTCGTGTACCTCTGTACGGAACCCAGATCCTGATCGAAGAAAAGAAACGTTTCCAGAAACGTCTCGATATACAGGAACTGACAGAAGAAATCATTCAGAGCCGTGAGGAGATAACGGAGCAGATCAAAGCGCTGAAAGCATTTGAGAGAATGTGTGCCGGTTATGGTTTCGATGTGACACGTCCGGCAAAGGATGCCCGCGAAGCCGTGCAGTTCTTGTATCTGGCTTACCTGGCAGCCGTAAAGGATCAGGATGGAGCAGCCATGTCTCTCGGACGTACTTCTACTTTCCTCGATATCTATATCGAAAAAGATATTTGCGAAGGCAAGCTGACGGAAGAAGAGGCACAGGAATTGATCGACCAGTTTATTATCAAACTGCGTATTGTCCGTTTCCTGCGTACTCCGGAATACAACGACCTGTTCTCCGGCGACCCTGTTTGGGTGACTGAATCGCTGGGCGGACAAGGTGTTGACGGCCGTTCGCTGGTGACAAAGACATCTTACCGTTATCTGCATACCTTGTATAACCTCGGCCCGGCACCCGAACCCAACCTGACGGTGCTTTGGTTCAACAATGCTCCGGATAACTGGAAAAACTTCTGCGCAAAAGTATCGATCGATACCTCTGCCATCCAGTACGAGAACGACGATCTGATGCGTCCGGACTATGGCGATGATTACGGTATCGCCTGCTGTGTGTCTCCGATGAAGATCGGTAAGCAGATGCAGTATTTCGGAGCTCGTGCCAACCTGGCAAAGTGCTTGTTGTATGCGATCAATGGCGGACGTGACGAGAAATCGGGTGTGCAGGTGGCTCCCCGTTTCGAACCGATCACCAGCGAGTATCTGGACTACAACGAAGTGATGGAGAAATACGAGCAGATGATGCGCTGGTTGGCAAAAGTCTATGTCAATGCACTGAAGATCATTCACTACATGCACGACAAATATGCGTATGAAGCATTCGAGATGGGGCTTCATGACGGAGATGTGGAACGTATCCGCGCAACCGGTATCGCCGGCCTTTCTATCGTTGCCGACTCGCTGGCTGCCATCCGTGATACGAAAGTGAAAGTGATCCGTGACGAACGTGGTTTGGCTGTCGACTTCGAACGCGAAGGCGAATATGTACCTTTCGGAAACAATGACGACCGCACGGACAGTATTGCTGTCGACATTACCGAGAAGTTTATGGAATATCTGCGCCAGCATCAGACATACCGCAAGGCAACTCCGACACAATCTATCCTGACGATCACATCAAACGTGGTCTACGGAAAGAAAACCGGAACGACTCCCGACGGCCGTCCGGGCGGTACGCCGTTTGCTCCGGGAGCCAACCCGATGAACGGACGCGATACGAAAGGGGCTGTCGCCGCTTTGGCTTCTGTAGCCAAACTGCCTTTTCAGCATGCGCATGACGGTATTTCCTATACATTCGCCGTTTCTCCTGCAACGTTGGGTAAGGAACGCGATATCCAGGTGAACAACTTAGTGAGCCTCTTAGATGGTTATTTCACGCCCGATGGCGGCCAGCATCTGAATGTGAACGTATTCGATAAAGACTTGCTGTTAGATGCGATGGAACATCCGGAGAAATACCCGCAGCTTACGATCCGTGTTTCGGGCTATGCCGTCAACTTCGTTAAGCTGACACGCGAACAGCAACTCGACGTTATCTCGCGCACCATCAACAACAGTTTATAATTGTCCATTGATTAATATGTTGGGGCGTATACATTCTTTAGAGAGTTTCGGGACCGTTGACGGTCCCGGAATTCGCTTTGTTGTTTTCATGCAGGGATGTTCGCTTCGTTGTCTGTATTGCCACAATCCGGATACCTGGGAGGTAAAGCGTGAAACGCCTTATCTGCTGGAACCTGAAGCGTTGCTTGCCGAAGTGCTACGCTATAAGAATTTTATCGCTAAAGGTGGTGTTACTGTGACCGGTGGCGAGCCTTTGTTACAACCTGAATTCCTTAAAGAGTTTTTCCGCCTTTGCCGTGAGAACGGTATTCATACGGCGTTGGACACTTCCGGCTATATCTGTTCCGGTAAAGCATTGGAGGTGCTCGAACAGGTCGATCTGGTTCTGTTAGATATCAAGACGATCGACGCCGGTCTTCATCCCCGTTTGACGGCCGTAAAACTCGATAATACTTTACGCTTTCTTGATGAACTGGAGAAACGCGGCATCCCTGTATGGATTCGCCACGTGATCGTGCCCGGCCTGACGGACGATGATGAAGCCTTGAGCAAGCTGGCCGAATATATCAGTTCATATAACGTGGTCCAGAAAGCCGAACTTCTGCCTTATCATACAATGGGAGCTTACAAATATGAGGCACAAGGCCTGGACTATAAGCTGAAAGGTGTGGAACCGCTTTCAGCAGAGCGTCTGGCCAATGCGAAAGCGATCTTTATGAAACACGGGATAACCGTATAAGCCTAATCGAGTGTCTGCTCTTTGATGATGATCGGTTTACGGCTGATCCGGTTGACTGTGCGGACACTGTCGCTTTCAATACTGGTAACATCTCCCTCGCAGTTGGTGAAATAGATGTAATGTCCCATATCCATGAAACGATAGACCTTACACCCTTCGTGTTCGAACAGATATTCGACTTGATAAGTGGAATTGTTTATATAAGGGGCAAAACGAAAAGTCATAATGGGGATAGTTTGGAGTTGTATGTTATATAAAAGATATACAATGAATTACAGAAAAAATAGAAGAGGTTGAGAGAAAAAACGAAAAGTATAGGTTTGTTTAATTGACTTGCATTGGAGTTGAAAAAATGAGGGTTGAAACAAGGGAGTTGGGGATAGTGTTTGAAAGAAGATTTAAGCGTGATTAAAATATGCCTTGCAATCCGCCAGATTTAGGCGCTGTGAAGTGGCTTTTGGGGTTAGTACAATGGTTTGAATGCAGACATCAGAAGGAGGCTTTAAACGGCCTCCTTTTTTTGTTGTCTGATGGCAGGTGTTTGGTGGATGAAAGAAAAAATATTTTATTCAAAAACTTCCAAATAATAATTATTTGGTATATTTGTAGCATAAAACATTCTAAATAAGACATGACGAAAGTTATACATGTACATCTGATATTTGAGAAGAAGAACTACTATTTCGGGTCTATTTCAGCGATCTTCAACACCCTCACAGAGGAGGAAATAGGGATCACAAAGAGTAGCCTTTTACATGCCGGAATGACGGATGGCAGCTGTAAAGTGACCAAACGGGCTATGATCATACAATCGCACCTGATTAGGGGTGGCAAATAGTTGAAATGCAATAGTTTAAATATATAATCCAGTTTCAATCCGTTTTGGGGCGGTGTTTCGGCTTTTTTAGCTGGAATGCTGCCTTTTTTTATCTCCAACCTATACATTTCGTTTTTTGGCGTTTTTGGGGTTGGGGATAGTGTTGGGGATAGTATTTTCGTAAAAAACGAGCCGTTCGGATGGGGGTTATTGGGTTAAATTCAGTTAAAACAATAGGGTTTAGATATGATTAGAGGGGGGCTATTTCCATAGTTTTGCGGGGTTGGAATGGTTGTTGTAATTATATTTAATTGAAATACAATTTGTTATGGTGTTTTTTATTAGGTTTAGGTATAGATAATGCCGGGGAAATGGCTAAATTTGCAAAAAAAGGAGGTGTTTTATGATCATAAGTTGCCTTATATCAAAAATAAAAGAATGGAAAGAAAAGCGCCTTAGAAAGAAAATCATTCTAAGGCTACTTGTGAACCGCAACCATAATCCGGACGGCAATCGAACCGCATTTGAGGCTGATAATATTATCCGTTATATCAAATCCGGTTTGCCCTATTCCGTGGAATAATAACTGGAGGTGTTACCCCATGATCTCCCAATCTTCATAGCCTTGGGCTTTTAGCTCTTTGATTCGTTCTTGATGCTTGATGGCCTCCCCGAAATCCTGAAAGAAAGGGGTTCCACGGTATTCGTCATACAACTTTTGTTTCTGCTCACGTGTCAGTTCCGGTTCGTCTGGATGTTTTTCTTTCCAATAATACTCATAGAAGTAAATCGGATTGAACCGCAGGCGGCGGAACTCTTTCTCAAACTCGGATATCTCGTTTAAATCAACTGTTCTCATATCAATTATTATTGTTTAAAGCCTTTTGAAACTGTTGGAATTGGGCCGTCAGTTCATCCAAGCGATCTTCCAGTTCGCCTTGTTTGCGATAATAGACCTCTTGGATATTGGGAATCTTTGCGCTGAAGTACCATTCCGCATACCATATTGTATTCAGTTCTTCTTCATATAGGTTGAAGTTGGGATAATTTTGTTTATCCGCGTTGTCAGACATGCAAACGATAAAGCCATGCTGACGCAACCGATTCTTAAGACGTTTGACATACGAACGCCCCTCCGTGTCACTTACCACATATACATAATTATCACGTATACCTTCCCATTCAGAACGTTCGATCTTGCGAATGATCAGATAACCTCCATCAAGGATAGAAGGAACCATACTATGCCCTTTTACCCGCACACAGAGATACTGCTTGCCGTCTTTTACCATGGAAGAAGGCATAGAAATAGACTCCACTTCCTCTATATAATCCGTATTACAGAATCCTGATCCGGCGGCAACAGAGATATCGACAACCGGGATACGAACAAGATCGGTATTTGCATATACTGAAGGTTCACAATCCACTTGAGAAGATTTTGGCTCTTCTTTTAGCATAGAGCCACGGCCAGTAAGGAGCCATGCTTCCGAATATCGGGGATAATTTTCAACAATAGACTGAAGCCATTTTGATTGAATATCGGTTCCGTTATTAATAGCCCTGGATAATACTCCCTTACTTGCACCAATACTTTTTTCAAATGTGGTGATTTTTATCCCCTCATTTATAGCTATTTGTTCTATACGCTGTAAAATTGTCTTCATTTTAGTTGAAAATTATCTCTATTTTATTTGCATGGTTGAAAATTATCAACCATATTTGCAAAGTCTTCCAATAGAAAGACGCTATAAAAGTACGAACAAAACATATAATAATTACAACGAATATGGAAGAAAAACGAAACGAGATCACTGTGACGCTGGTATTACAACGTGAAATCGCCAAAAAACTGGCTGTAACAGAGAGGACCGTCCAGTCTGCGCTCCGGTTTGAAACGAATAGCCCTTCAGCCAAGTTAATCCGGGCGTATGCCTTAAATCATGGAGGAAAAATGTTCGAGATCACTAAGAAAGAGGTGGATAACCCCTATAAGGAAGTAACAATCATTTAAATCGAATTGAAATGGGAAACAAATTGCAATTATTCTACAACGAGGAGGCGAACGTAACAATTCGCACGCAGCAACTGAACAACGAACCTTGGTTTGTAGCCAAGGATGTGGCAAACGCTTTAGATATCGCTTGGAGCGGTGCTACATTATCCAATATTCCAGATGATTGGAAAGGGATGATGAGTTTTAACACCCCCTTCTTCTGGTGATCGCGGCGGAGGTGTGCAACAGTTGTCAGTCATCAACGAAGCGGCCCTCTACAAACTGGCGTTCCGGAGTAATAAGCCGCAGGCGGATGCCTTCGTCAACTGGGTAGCCGGTGAGGTTCTTCCCCAGCTCCGCCAGACCGGGCAGTATCGGATCAAGGGCGAGGCGGAGTGCATGCGGGAGCAACAACAGCGCCAGCGCCTGCCCCTTCCGAAGTACCGCCCGTTCTTCGAGGAATGGAAGCAGCGGGTGAAGCCCTATATCAGCCGGAACGAGTTGGCAGAGGTGGCAGAAGGTATAGGTGTTAGTTATCCGCACGTGCGCAAGGTCTATGCCGGGACATCTGTCAGCGAAGACGTGGTTCGACGGATCACCAGCCTGGCCAAGCAGAACCGAAGTCAAGGTATCACCTATCCCGACCCTGTGCCAATCTGCGAGCAGATGTGCATCGAGTGGGACAAAGAGAAATCTTAATCGCGACATATAAAGACTGCTAACCCTTACACCCGGCCAAGAGAGCTTATGACTCGCACGTAGCGGAGCGAGACCGCAGTCGGGACAAACAGATAATTCTAAAACGACAGAAAGATGGAAACAAAGAGAATCGACTACAAAGCGTTGTGTGAAGCCCCGTTTGAAATGGAATCATTGTATGAAGACAACTTCCCTATGCTGGTTTATACCGGTAGAAAAGAGGAGGAACGTCCGGTGTTCCGTATGGTATTCGCGAAGGGCTCGTGCAAGGTTGTCATCGGGCAGCAGGGCAAGGAGTTTTGGGGGATCATTGGCTTGGACCCGAAAACCGGCGAAACGCAGTGGTACAACTACAACGACTGCGTCAGCTTGGAGAACTGGGCGGTGTTAGACCGGCTGCTGAAGACACGCTTCGGCTGGATGGAACTGACTGATCCCGCTCTCGTGATTGAAACCAAGATGCTGGCAAAGGCACAACTGGGTAATTGACAATGGAGAATTATGAAGGCGAAGGTGATACTTTACGGATGGGCATTGAGTTGGCTGTTCCTGTTTGCCGGAATCGGAACGATGGAACATGGCAGCATACTGGCGGGAAGTCTGCTCTGTTCGGTCTGGTTCTTCTTCAGCTACATGCTGATCGGTAACGAAGCGGCTTGCTTATGCGAGTTGGACCGTTTCGAAGAATGGATGGTTCGGCTGCTTGGTGGCAGCGACAAGGATAAACAATCGGTTTAGGTCTCAATTAATATTGGTTTTGGTTTAGCATCGGTACGCGGCCCGCGGTACGAGGGTGGTATCCCGGATAGTTCAGTCAGGCAGAACAATCGGAACTGGTAATTCAGGCGATATGGTCAGCGGTTCGAATCCGCTTCCGGGAACAATGATAAATTTCTAAAAACGGAACGATATGGAATTCTACAAGAATCAACTGTGCATATCATACGCTGAGCTGACGGCAGGCGATCCGTTGGCGGTTGATCCGCTGAAACGGCCGATCCTGTCGGAGTCCAACTTCAAATATTACAAGAAGACGGGCAAACTGCAGGTGCTGAACCGTGCCTGTTACGGTACGCCCGCTTTGGTTCTTTATGCCTCCCTGCCCGACAGCGTCAAGCAGGAGGTGGAAGCCCGCAAGGGGGAAACTTTCGAAACCGAACCGAAACGCTATGTTCTGAAAGAGATGATCCGACGCGACCCGATGGCAGAGCAGTTCTTCCGAGGCTGGACTTTCGAGGGGCGTCCGTACGACCACCTAAAG
>OHTA01001312.1_pt1 | contig 13013 bp, 5 predicted proteins | sample 1578851 | NCBI WGS metagenome assembly OHTA01 (sample SAMEA3879578, study PRJEB24766) | human gut metagenome | biome: human-associated habitat; feature: feces | place: USA | collected 1985/1987 | reverse complement strand
GAACATGAGCTACATCGTCTGCCCCGACTGCGGCAAGCACATCAATGTGTTCGGCGACAGCCATGTGGACGAGGTGGCCGCAAAGCATCACCTGCCCGTGCTGGCCAAGTGCCCCATTGACCCCCAGCTGGCCGCACTGTCCGACGCCGGCATGATCGAGACCTACGGCGGACAGTTCCTCGAGGGTGCCGCTGACGCCTGCGAGAAGCTGCTGAAGTAAGACTTTTCCTCCCTGTACCGCCTGTTCTGAGCCGGTGCAGGGATTTTTTGTTTCTTTACAAAAGCAGGTTTTATCGCCGTTTTTTGATGTGTCCCGTCTTTTTCGTGAAGTGCATTCATCTTTTCCATGGTTTTTTGAAAGATTTTCCGGTTTTTGCGGGGCGGGCCATCTTGTAAATCGGCGGATAAAGCTTTATAATAACGAAGTGTGCTGAGGTTCGCTGCCCTCGCCGCGGAAACGGGAGAGCCGGAGCCTCATGATAGAGCTACACGATAGAGTTAAGGGAAAAGGAGTATCTTACTATGCTGACGAATGAATATCTGAAGCGTGTCTACGAGGGCCTCGAGAAGCGCAATGCCAACGAGCCTGAGTTCCTGCAGGCTGTCCGCGAGGTGCTGGAGAGCATCCAGCCCGTCGTGGAGAAGCATCCCGAGTACGAGAAGGCCGCCCTCATCGAGCGTCTGGTCGAGCCGGAGCGCATCATCACCTTCCGTGTGCCCTGGGTTGACGATCAGGGCAAGGTTCAGGTGAACCGCGGCTACCGTGTGCAGTTCAACAGCGCCATCGGCCCCTACAAGGGCGGCCTGCGCTTCCATCCCTCTGTCAATCAGGGCATCCTGAAGTTCCTCGGCTTTGAGCAGACCTTCAAGAACAGCCTGACCACCCTGCCCATGGGCGGCGGCAAGGGCGGCTCTGACTTCGACCCCCACGGCAAGAGCGACATGGAAGTGATGCGCTTCTGCCAGAGCTTCATGACCGAGCTGTACCGCCACATCGGCCAGTTCGTGGACTGCCCCGCCGGTGACATCGGCGTCGGCGGCCGCGAGGTCGGCTATATGTTCGGCCAGTACAAGCGCCTGACCAACAGCTTCCAGGGCGGCATGCTCACCGGCAAGGGCCTGACCTTCGGCGGCTCTCTGGCCCGCACCGAGGCTACCGGCTACGGCCTGTGCTACTTCACCGCTGAGGCTCTGAAGTGCATGCGCAACGACAGCTTCCAGGGCAAGACCGTGGTCATCTCCGGTTCTGGCAACGTGGCGATCTACGCCTGCGAGAAGGCTACCCAGCTGGGTGCCAAGGTCGTGACCATGTCCGACTCCAACGGCTATGTCTACGATCCCAACGGCATTGATCTGGCCTACGTCAAGGATCTGAAGGAAGTCCGCCGCGGCCGTATCAAGGAGTACGCCGAGACCCACGAGGGTGTAACCTATGTTGCAGATTGCACCAAGGTCTGGACTGTCCCCTGCGACATCGCCCTGCCCTGCGCAACCCAGAACGAGATCAACAAGGAGTCCGCTGAGGCTCTGGTGAAGGGCGGCTGCACCGTAGTGTGCGAGGGCGCCAACATGCCCAGCACCCCGGAGGCCATCGAGGTCTACCTGTCCAACGGCATCCTGTACGGACCCGCAAAGGCTTCCAACGCAGGCGGCGTGGCTACCTCCGGTCTGGAGATGAGCCAGAACTCCGAGCGTCTGAGCTGGAGCTTTGAGGAAGTGGATGCCAAGCTGAAGGGCATCATGGAGGGCATCTTCCATGCTTCCTACGATGCATCCGTGGCTGCCGGTTCCGAGGGCAACCTGATGGTCGGTGCAAACTGCGCCGGCTTCCTGAAGGTTGCAACCGCCATGATGGCACAGGGCATCACCTACTAAGTCATACCGCGTCGTCTAAGAGCCGCGCCCGCAGGGGTGCGGCTCTTTTTTGGTATAACCCCGCCCCGCTCTGCCCACACTGGCAGTATCTTATGGCAGAAAGGGAGTTTTGTATGGACGAGCAGATGTTTTGTTTTCAGTGTGAGCAGGCGGCGGGCTGCACCGCCTGCACCGGCGCAGCGGGGGTGTGCGGCAAGTCGGCCGAGACAGCCGCCGCACAGGACCGGCTCACCGGGGCGCTCATCGCGTTTGCCGGGCAGCTCATCGCGGCGGGGCGCGGCCCGGCCCCGGAACAGGCCCGGCTGCTGATGCAGGGGCTGTTCACCACCATTACCAACGTGAACTTTGACCCCGCCGCCGTGGACGCGCTGACCCGCCGGGTGCACGACGCCAGCCCCGGCACCGGCCCGGACTACGACATGCAGGCCCTCTGGCGGGAACCGGACGCCGACCGGCGCAGCCTGAAATGCTTTGTGCTGTTCAGCCTGCGGGGCATGGCCGCCTACAACTACCACGCCCGGGTGCTGGGCCGCATCGACCCGGAGCTGGACCGGTTCTTCTGTACCGCCCTGCAGGCCGTGGGCGACCCCGGCCAGACCACCGACGCCCTGTGGCAGCTGGTGCAGGCCACAGGAGAAGCCAGCTACCGCTGCATGGAGCTGCTGGACGCGGCCAACACCGGCGCGTTTGGCGATCCGGAACCGGTGCAGGTGCCCCTGACCATTGAAAAGGGGCCGTTCATCGTGATTTCCGGTCACGACCTCTACGACGCACAGCAGCTGCTGGAACAAACCGCAGGCCGGGGCGTCAACGTCTACACCCACTCGGAGATGCTGCCCGCCCACGGCTACCCGGAGCTGAAGCGCCGCTACCCCCACCTCAAGGGCAACTTTGGCACCGCATGGCAGAACCAGCAGCGGGAGTTCGAGGACATCCCCGCGCCCATCCTGTTCACCACCAACTGCATCATGCCCCTGCGCGCCAGCTACGCCGACCGGGTGTTCACCACCTCGGTGGTGGCTTACCCCGGCGTGCCCCACATCGACGAAGGGCGCGACTTTTCCCCGGTGATCGAAAAGGCGCTGGCGCTGGGCGGCTACAAAGAGGATACCCTGCTGCCCGGCCTGAACGGCGGCTCCACGGTGACCACCGGTTTTGCCCGCACCGCCGTGCTGCAGCACGCGGACGAGATCGTGCAGGCGGTGCGGGACGGTAAGCTGCGGCACTTCTTTCTGGTGGGCGGCTGCGACGGCACCCGGCCCAGCCGCCGCTACTACACCGAGTTTGCCCGCCTTACCCCGCCCGACACCATCCTGCTGACCCTGGCCTGCGGCAAGTTCCGCCTGAACGACCTGCCCCTTGGCACCGTGCCGGGCACCGGCCTGCCCCGCATCCTGGACGTGGGCCAGTGCAACGACGCCTACAGCGCCATCCGCATCGCATTGGCGCTGGCCGACGCCTTTGGCTGCGGCGTCAACGACCTGCCCCTCTCGCTGGTGCTGTGCTGGTTTGAGCAGAAGGCCGTGTGCATCCTCATCGCGCTGCTGGCGCTGGGCATCCGGAACATCCGGCTGGGGCCTACCCTGCCCCCGTTCCTCTCGCCGGTCATTGTGGCTGCCCTTCAGCAAAAGTACGATTTAAAAGCCGTAACAACGCCGGAAAATGACCTGCAGGCCATTCTGGGCAGACATTGAGCCTGCACTGTTCTCACTATAGCTACAACTGACCGCCGTACGCGGCGTTTCGCACAAGAAGCAGTGGAAAGCTGTTGTTATATTTGGTGCAGCTGTCACTTGAAGATTCTTCACGAGCCGCTATAATAATAAGTACCGGAACAAAGGCGTTCTGCAAGGGGCTATTTTGCCCTTTGCGGGGCGCTTTTCTTTTTTGTCAGAATGCGGAGGGTGCCGCATCCGGTGAGGATTTTATAAAGGATGGGAAAGTCTATGGAAAACTTTACAGAGCAGAAAAACACCCTTGGTCTGTATGACCCACAGTTTGAGCACGATGCCTGCGGCATTGGCGCTGTGGTAGACATCAAGGGCCGCAAGAGCCATCAGACGGTGGACGATGCGCTGTCCATTGTGGAGCGGCTGGAGCATCGTGCCGGCAAGGATGCTGAAGGCAAGACCGGTGACGGCGTGGGCATCATGCTGCAGATCAGCCACAAGTTCTTCTCCAAAGTGGCCGAAGAGCTGAACATCAGCCTTGGCAACGAGCGCGAATATGGCGTGGGCATGTTCTTCTTCCCGCAGAGCGAGCATCTGCGTGCGCAGGCCATGAAGCTGTTCGAGGTGGTCACCCGCAAAGAGGGCCTTGAGTTTCTTGCATGGCGCAAGGTTCCCGTGAACCCGGACGCTGTTGGTCAGAAGGCCCGCGACTGCATGCCAGCCATCTGGCAGTGCTTCATCAAAAAGCCCGCTAAGGTGAGCAAGGGCATTGATTTTGACCGCAAGCTGTATATCGTGCGTCGCGTGTTCGAGCAGGCCAGCAACGGCACCTATGTGCCCAGCCTGTCCAGCCGCACCATCGTTTACAAGGGCATGTTCCTCGTGCATGATCTGCGCCTGTTCTATGCCGACCTGCAGGACCCCGATTACGAGTCTGCCATCGGCATGGTGCACAGCCGCTTCTCCACCAACACCAACCCCAGCTGGATGCGCGCCCACCCCAACCGCTTTATCCTGCACAACGGTGAGATCAACACCATCAAGGGCAACACGGATGCCATGCTGGCCCGTGAAGAGAGCATTTCCAGCTCCATCATGCAGGACGACATGAACAAGATCCTGCCTATCATCAACACTTCCGGTTCCGACTCTGCCATGCTGGACAACGCGCTGGAATTTATGGTGATGAACGGCATGGATCTGCCGCTGGCCGTGATGATCACCATTCCGGAGCCCTGGGAGAACAACAAGAACATCAGCCAGAAAAAGCGCGATTTCTACCAGTATTACGCCACCATGCTGGAGCCCTGGGACGGCCCCGCCGCCATCCTCTTCTCGGATGGTGACGTGATGGGCGCTGTGCTGGACCGCAACGGCCTGCGTCCCAGCCGCTATTACATCACCAAGGACGGCCGCATGATCCTGTCCTCCGAGGTGGGTGTGCTGGAATGTGAGCCGGATAACATTCTGGTCAAAGATCGTCTGCGCCCCGGCAAAATGCTGCTGGTGGATACCGTCAAGGGTGAAGTGGTGGATGACGAAAAGCTCAAGGAGTTTTACGCCAGCCGTGAGCCCTACGGTGAGTGGATCGATCGCAATCTGGTGCAGCTCAGCAAGCTGAAGATCCCCAATGTGAAGGTGGAAAGCTACACCGGCGATCAGCTCACCCGCCTGCAAAAGGTGTTCGGCTACAAGTATGAGGATGTGAACACCTTGATCCTCTCCATGGCCCGGGCAGGCGCAGAGCCTTCCGGCGCTATGGGCACCGACACCCCGCTGGCCGTGCTGAGCAACCAGCATCCGCCGCTGTTCAACTATTTCAAGCAGCGCTTTGCGCAGGTGACGAACCCGCCCATCGATGCCATCCGTGAAAAGGTGGTCACTTCCACCAGCGTATACATCGGTGCCCACGGTAACCTGCTGGAGGATAAGCCCGAGAACTGCAAGGTCCTCAAGGTGCACAACCCCATTCTGACCAATACCGACCTGCTGAAGATCAAGTACATGAATGTGCCCGGCTTCAAGGTCGCTACAGTCTCCATCAATTACTACAAGAACACCAGTCTGGAAAAGGCCATTGACCGCGTCTTCCTTGAAGTGGATCGTGCTTACAAGGAGGGTGCCAATATCATCATCCTGTCCGACCGCGATGTGGATGAATACCATGTGACCATCCCCAGTCTGCTGGCAGTGTCGGCGGTTTCGCAGTACCTGATCCGCACCAAGAAGAGCACTGCGCTGGCCCTCATTCTGGAAAGCGCAGAACCCCGCGAGGTGCACCACTTTGCCACCCTGCTGGGCTATGGTGCCTGCGCCATCAACCCCTATCTGGCACATGAGACCATTGGTCAGCTCATCGACGAAGGCCTGCTGGATAAGGACTACTACGCAGCTGTGGAGGACTACGACAACGCCATCCTGAACGGCATCGTAAAGATTGCCTCCAAGATGGGCATTTCCACCATCCAGAGCTACCAGAGCAGCCAGATCTTTGAGGCAGTGGGCATCTCCAAGGATGTCATCGATAAGTACTTCACCGGCACCGTGAGCCGTGTGGGCGGCATCACCGTTGAGGACATTCAGGCCGATGTGGAGGCCCTGCACAATGCAGCCTTTGACCCGCTGGGTCTGGACATCAACATGGAGTTGGCCGACAGCGGTGCCCACAAATTCCGCAGCGGCAAGGAAGAACATCTGTTCAATCCCCAGACCATCCATCTGTTCCAGAAGGCCTGCTGGACCAACGATTACTCTGCTTTCAAGCAGTTCACCAGCACGGTGGACAACATGGGCACCGACGGCGTGCATCTGCGCAGCCTGCTGGACTTCAACTATGCTCCTGACGGCGGCATTCCGCTGGAAGAGGTGGAGCCGGTGTCCAGCATCGTCAAGCGGTTCAAGGGCGCAGCCATGAGCTACGGTGCACTGAGCAGCGAAGCCCATGAGACCATTGCCATTGCCCTGAACCGTCTGGGCGGCCGCAGCAATACCGGTGAGGGCGGCGAGCCTGAGGAGCGCTACCACAGCGAGAGCAATTCCAAGATCAAGCAGGTGGCTTCTGCCCGTTTTGGCGTCACCAGCAAGTATCTGGTGAGCGCTGAAGAGATCCAGATCAAGCTGGCACAAGGCGCAAAGCCCGGTGAGGGCGGCAACCTGCCTGGTGCCAAGGTGTATCCGTGGATCGCAAAGACCCGCCACAGCACCACCGGTGTGGGCCTGATCTCTCCCCCGCCGCACCACGATATCTACTCCATTGAGGATCTGGCTGAGCTGATCTACGACCTGAAAAATGCCAACCGCAACGCCAACATCAACGTCAAGCTGGTGAGCGAGGCAGGCGTCGGCACCATTGCTGCCGGTGTTGCCAAGGGCGGCGCACAGGTCATTCTGGTGTCCGGCTACGACGGCGGCACCGGTGCAGCACCCCGCACCTCCATCAAGCACGCAGGCCTGCCGTGGGAGCTGGGCATTGCCGAGACCCACCAGACCCTGATCCTGAACGGTCTGCGCACCCGCGTGCGCATCGAGAGCGACTCCAAGCTGCTCTCCGGCCGTGATGTTGCTATCAGCTGTATGCTGGGTGCTGAAGAGTTCGGCTTTGGTACTACCCTGCTGATGGCCGAAGGCTGCGTGATGATGCGTGTGTGCAATCTGGACACCTGCCCCATGGGCATCTGCACCCAGAACCCGGAGCTGCGCAAGAACTTCCACGGCAAGCCGGAATACATCATCAACTACCTCACCTTTGTGGCCGAGGAGCTGCGCGAGTACATGGCAAAGCTGGGCGTGCGCACCATCGACGAGCTGGTGGGCCGCACCGACCTGCTGCGCGTGAAGGAGACTGCATCCGGCAGCCGTGCTTCCAAGATGAACCTCGACTGCATCCTGCACAATCCTGCCATTGAGAACAGCAATGTCCACTTTGTCAAGGAGGACACCTACGACTTCCATCTGGAAAACACCCTCGACATGAAGGTGCTGATGAAGAAGTTCAAGCTGAACAGCAAGGCTGCACAGAGCGTGGAGCTGAACGTCTCCAACACTGACCGTGCTTTTGGTGCCATCTTTGGCAGCGAGATCACCCGCAAATTCGGCAGCACCCTGCCGGATGACGTATACACCGCCCACTGCGTGGGTGCAGGCGGCCAGAGCTTTGGTGCCTTCATCCCCAACGGCCTGACGCTGGATCTTGTGGGCGACTGCAACGACTACATGGGCAAGGGCCTGTCTGGCGGCAAGATCGTCGTGCGCCCGCCCAAGGGCATCACCTTCAAGCCCGAGGAGAACATTATCACCGGCAACGTGGCCCTGTACGGTGCTACCAGCGGCAAGGCCTATATCTCCGGCGTGGCCGGTGAGCGCTTTGCCGTGCGCAACAGTGGTGCTACCGCCGTTGTGGAGGGCGTGGGTGACCATGGCTGCGAATACATGACCGGCGGCACCGTGGTGGTTCTGGGTCAGACCGGCAAAAACTTTGCAGCCGGTATGACCGGCGGCATTGCCTATGTGCTGGACGAGAACTGGGATTTCTACCAGCGCGTCAACAAGGAGACGGTAAGCCTTGAGCCCGTCGAGCACAAGTACGATGTTGCTACCCTGAAAGAGCTCATCCGTGCGCATGTGGAAGCCACCGGCTCCCCCCGCGGCAAGGAGATCCTGGACAATTTCAGTGAATTTTTGCCCAAGTTCAAGAAAGTTCTGCCTTACGATTACGACCGCATGCTGCGCGTGATCGCATCCGTTGAGGAGCGCGGTCTGGACGGTGAGCAGGCGCAGATCGAAGCATTCTATACGGTGCAGAAGAAGAAGTAAGGAGGGCAGCGTCATGGGTAAGACAACAGGATTTATGGATTATACGCGCAAAACCAGCACGGATGTACCGCCGCTGGAGCGCATTGAAAACTTCAACGAATTTCACGTCTGGCTCTCCCGCGAGGAGCAGCAGACGCAGGCGGCACGCTGCATGGACTGCGGTGTTCCCTTTTGTCAGGCCGGCATGATGATCGGCGGCATGGCCTCTGGCTGTCCGCTGAACAATCTCATCCCGGAGTGGAACGACCTTGTTTACCATGGCAAATGGGAGCTGGCCATGCATCGGCTGATGGCTACCAACCGTTTTCCGGAGTTCACTAGCCGGGTGTGCCCTGCCCTGTGTGAAGCAGCCTGCACCTGCGGCGATGTGACCGGCAGCAGCGTGACCGTGCGCGAGAACGAGCACGCCATTATTGAGACGGCTTACGCCAAGGGCTGGCTGCACGCCGCACCGCCACCCTCCCGCACCGGCAAGAGCGTAGCCGTGGTGGGCAGCGGCCCCTCCGGCCTTTCGGTAGCCGAATACCTGAACAAGCGCGGCCACGCGGTGACTGTGTTCGAGCGTGCCGACCGCGTGGGCGGCCTGCTGATGTACGGTATTCCCAACATGAAGCTGGACAAATCCGTCATCGAGCGCCGGGTCAAAATCATGCAGGCCGAGGGCGTGGAGTTCCGCACCAACATGGACGTGGGCGGCGCGGTCGCCGCCGAAGAACTGCTGAACAGTTTTGACGCCGTGGTTCTGTGCTGCGGTGCCAAGAAGGCCCGCGACCTGAACGTACCGGGTCGCGACGCCAACGACGTGCACTTTGCGGTGGACTACCTGACCAGCGTGACCAAAAGCCTGCTGGACAGCCAGTTTGCAGATGGCAAAGCCATCGATGCCAAGGACAGGAATGTTCTGGTCATCGGCGGCGGCGACACCGGCAACGACTGTCAGGGCACGGCCCTGCGGCAGGGCTGCACCGACCTGATGGCGCTGGAGATGATGCCCCAGCCCCCGAAGGAGCGTGCGGCGAACAATCCGTGGCCCGAGTGGCCCCGGGTGCTGAAGGTGGACTACGGCCAGACCGAGTGCCTCGCCAAGTTCGGCAAGGACCCCCGCGTTTACCAGACCACCGTGAAGGAGTTCCTGAAGGACGAGGCCGGAAATCTGACCGGCGCGGTCATCTCCTATCTGAAGCCCCAGCGCGACCCCGACACCGGCCGCACCAACATGGTGCCCACCGGCGAAGAGTTCACCTACGACTGCCAGCTGGCTTTCATCGCCGCCGGTTTCGTGGGCTGTGAGGACTATGTCGCTGAGGCATTCGGCGTGGAGCGGAACGCCCGGGGCAATGTGGCCGACCAGAGCTTCCGCACCAATGTGGATAAAGTCTTCGTCTGCGGCGATATGCGCCGGGGCCAGAGCCTCGTCGTCTGGGGCCTGCGAGAGGGCCGCGACTGTGCCGCCGAGGTAGACCGCTATCTGATGGGTTACACCAACCTGTGACCCCCCTACTTTTGACATTCTCTTTCCTATCCTAAACAGAAACGGGAGCTTTCCTTTGCGGGAGGCTCCCGTTTCTGTTTCTCCGGTTTCCTGATTTCACAAAATTTTCACAGTTAGCGCATTCTATCCACTTGCAAAAGATACCCCTAAGTGGTAAAATCAAGTCATCGGGAGACTTACCCCCGCAGGGTACGTCTTCCTGCATTGAACTACCCGGAAAGGAGCTATCTGCTATGACTGATGCTGAAAAGAAGCCCTGCTGCGCCGCTGCGCCTGCCGAAAAGGACACTGCCCCCTCCTGCTGCCGCCACAAGGACCGCACTCCTGAGGAGTACCGTGCCCTCGTCAACCGACTGAGCCGCATCGAGGGTCAGGTGCGCGGGATCCGCGCAATGGTGGAAAAGGATGTCTACTGCACCGATATTCTGGTGCAGGTGGCGGCGGTGAACGCTGCACTGAACGGCTTTTCGAAGGAGCTGCTGGGCCAGCACGTCCGCACCTGCGTGGCTGACGACCTGCGGAATGGCAGCAGTGAAAAACTGGACGAGCTGCTGACCCTGCTGCCCAAGCTCATGAAATGACCCCATTCCGGGCATCTTATGCAGCGGAAAGGAATCTACAATGGAACAATACAATGTCACGGGCATGAGCTGCGCAGCCTGCTCTGCCCGGGTGGAAAAGGCCGTAAAGAAGGTGCCGGGCGTCACGGGCTGCTCGGTGAGCCTGCTGACTAACTCCATGGGCGTGGAGGGCACTGCCTCCCCTGCCGCCATCATCTCGGCGGTGCAGGAGGCAGGTTATGGTGCAAGCCCCAAGTTGGACGCCGCCCATAAGGCATCGGACACCAATGCCGACCTCGACGCACTGGCCGACCACGAGACCCCCAAGCTCAAGCGCCGTCTCATCGCCTCGCTGGGCTTCCTGCTGGTGCTGATGTACTTCTCGATGGGCCACATGATGTGGGGCTGGCCTCTGCCTCACTGGTTCGACGGCAACCACATCGCCATGGGCCTTGTCCAGCTGATCCTGGCTGGCATCGTCATGGTCATCAACCAGAAGTTTTTCATCAGCGGCTACAAGGCGCTCTGGCACCGCGCGCCGAACATGGACACGCTCGTGGCGCTCGGCGCGACGGCGGCGTTTGTCTACAGCACGTATGCGCTCTTTGCCATGACGGGCGCGCAGGTGCGCGGCGATGCGCAGGCCGTCATGGGCTATATGCATGATTTTTACTTTGAGTCCGCCGCCATGATCCTCACGCTCATTACCGTCGGCAAGACGCTCGAGGCGCGCGCCAAGGGCAAGACGACCGACGCGCTGCGCAGCCTTCTGCAGCTTGCGCCCAAGACGGCTTGTGTTGAGCGCGGCGGCGCGGAGCTGACCGTGCCGATCGAGCAGGTGCGCCTGGGCGACGTGTTTCTCGTGCGGCCGGGGGAGCGCATCCCGGTCGACGGTGTGGTGCTCGACGGCACGAGCGCGGTCAACGAGGCGGCGCTCACCGGCGAGAGTATCCCGGCCGACAAAGCGCCGGGCGCAGCCGTGTCGGCCGCGACGGTGAACCAGTCCGGCTTTCTCAAATGCCGCGCCACGCGCGTCGGCGAGGACACGACCCTCGCGCAGATCATCCGCATGGTGCGCGACGCGGCGGCGACAAAAGCGCCGATCGCCAAGATCGCGGACAAGGTGTCCGGCGTGTTCGTGCCGGCGGTCATGGGTGCCGCGTTCGTGACGTTTCTCGTCTGGCTGCTGCTCGGGCGCAGCGTGGGCTACGCGCTCGCGCGCGGCATCTCGGTGCTGGTCATCAGCTGCCCGTGCGCGCTCGGCCTCGCCACGCCGGTGGCGATCATGGTCGGCAGCGGCGTGGGCGCGAAAAACGGCGTCCTGTTCAAGACGGCGGCCTCCCTTGAGGAGACCGGCCGCATTCAGATCGTCGCGCTCGACAAGACCGGCACCATCACGCAGGGCAAGCCCGTCGTCACCGACGTCGTCGACGGCGGCATCGGCAGGGACAAACTTCTCTCCGTCGCCGCGTCGCTCGAAAAGCTCTCCGAGCATCCGCTTTCCGAGGCCATCGTGGCCGAGGCGGAGAAGGAATCGCTCACGTTCCTGTCCGTCGACAAATTTGAGCAGATCCCCGGTCAGGGCATCCGCGGCGAGGTCGAGGGCCAGCTCTGCCTTGCCGGCAACCGCCGCATGATGGAGGCAAACCGCATCGAAAACAGTGAGCTGCTCGCGCGCGGCGAAGCGCTGGCTGAGGACGGCAAGACGCCGCTCTACTTTGCGCTGGACGGCAAGCTCATCGGCCTCATCGCCGTAGCCGATGTCGTCAAGCCCACGAGCGCGCAGGCCATCGCCGAGCTCTCGAGCATGGGCATTGAAGTCGTCATGCTCACGGGCGACAACGCACGCACGGCCAAGGCCATCGGCGCGCAGGCCGGTGTGGACGAGGTGATCGCGGGCGTGCTGCCCGACGGCAAGGAGCGCGAGATCCGCCGCCTGAGCGCGCGCGGCAAGGTCGCCATGGTCGGCGACGGCATCAATGACGCACCGGCGCTCACGCGCGCGGACGTCGGCATCGCCATCGGCGCGGGCACGGACGTGGCCATCGACGCGGCCGACGTCGTGCTCGTCAACAGCCGCCTGAGCGACGTCCCGGCGGCCGTGCAGTTGAGCCGCGCGGTCATCCGCAACATCAAGGAAAACCTCTTCTGGGCGTTCTTCTACAACGCCATCGGCATTCCCATCGCGGCGGGCGTGTTCGTCCCGCTCGGCCTGACGCTCAGCCCCATGCTCGGCGCGGCGGCCATGAGTCTGTCGAGCTTTTGCGTGGTCACGAACGCCCTGCGCCTGAACCTGTTTGACCTGCACGATGCACGTCGTGATCACAAACGTGCAAGCCATCTCAAAGAAGTACCGGAAATCAAGGAGGAAACCACAATGAAAAAAACCATTTCGATCGAAGGCATGATGTGCCCGCACTGCGAGGCGACCGTGAAGAAGGCGCTTGAGGCGCTGCCGGAAGTCACCGAGGCCGCCGTCAGCCACACGGCGGGCACCGCCGTCGTGACGCTCAGCGCCCCGGTGGACGACGCCGCGCTCAAGGCCGCGGTCGAGGCCAAGGACTACACCGTCACCGGCATCGCGTAAGCGCATCAAAGCACGGC
>OHTA01001311.1_pt1 | contig 13031 bp, 10 predicted proteins | sample 1578851 | NCBI WGS metagenome assembly OHTA01 (sample SAMEA3879578, study PRJEB24766) | human gut metagenome | biome: human-associated habitat; feature: feces | place: USA | collected 1985/1987 | reverse complement strand
AGTGCTGGTCGTCACCCATGAGCATGAGCTGGTGCGCCGCTTCAACCGCCGCACCGTCACCCTGAAGAACGGCCGCATCATCTCCGACGTCCCGGCCAGCTTCGGTGAGGAGGTGCACGCATGAAGATCTCGACGTTTGGTTTCCTGACCCGGCGCGGCGTGCGCAACCTCGGCAAGCACTGGGCCATGACCATTGCCTGCATCGCCTCGCTCAGCGTCTGCATGACCTTGAACACCTTCGCCAGTCTCGTCGAGGTGAACGTGGACAGCATGGTCAACTATCTGGGCACTCAGAACGAGATGGTGGTCTATGTGGACCCCGAGGCCGACAACACCCTCATCGAGTCGGTCGGCGCGGCCATCGGCAGCACCGCAGGGGTGAGCCGGGTGCAGTATATGTCCAAAGAGGACGTCCTGAACCAGTACAAGGGCTATATGTCCGAGTACGCCGACCTTCTGGACGAGTTCGAGAACGACAACCCCTTTAAAGCAAATTACCGTGTCTCCCTGTCGGATCTGAGCCAGATGGAGGCCATGAGCAGGAAATTCGAGGCCATTGAGGGCGTCTACAGCGTCACGGCCCCCATTGAGATGACCAAGACCTTCGTGGACGTCCAGAAGGCCGTCACCAAGGCCGGGCGGATCGTCGTGCTGGTGCTGATGGCCGTGAGCATCATCACGGTGGGCACCACCATCCGACTGAGCGTCTTTGCCCGCCGCCGCGAAATCGAGATCATGAAGTACGTTGGTGCCACCAACGCCCTCGTCACCCTGCCCTTCGTCATCGAGGGTCTGGTAATGGGCCTCATCTCCGGCATCATCACAGCGGCGGCCAGCATCGGCGGCTACGCCTATATCGTGGAGATCTCGCCCACACTGGGCAGTCTGTGGCAGATGCTCATGGGCATGGCTCTGGTGCCGCTGGAAAACGTCTGGCCCACCATCCTGACCTACAGCCTCGTGGCGGGCGCTCTGGTGGGCGGTCTGGGCAGTATGTTCTCCATCCGCAAGCACCTTAATGTGTAAGGAGGGCCTACTGTGTATCACGATAAGCATTCCGCAGGCTTCGTCCTGCGCCACTCGCCCCGCCATGCAAAGCCCTCCGGCCACTCGGTCATGATGCGTGCTGCCTGCGCCTTTGTGGCGGCGGCCTGCCTTGTGCTGAGCATGACGGTCTATCCGGCCAGCGCGGCCACCAGCATGAGTTCGCTGCAGAATAAGCTGGATAAGCTCTCCCAGTCCATCCAGCAGCATAAGACAGAGCTGAACAACGCCAAGAAGAAGGAAGCCGCCGCAAAGGCCCTCGAGTCTGAGCTGAAGGAAAAGGTCTCGGTGATCCAGAGCCAGATCAGCGTGCTTCAGGGCCAGATCGCCGAGGTGCAGAACAGCATCGGCGTCAAGGAGCAGCAGATCAGCGCCAAGCAGGCCGAGATCGCCCAGAAAGAGCAGGACATCGCCGACCAGTGGGAAGGCTTTAAGAGCCATATGGCCGCGATGCAGGAGCTGCGGGACGGCGGCAGCGTGGCCATGCTCAGCTCGGTGAACGACCTGTACGAGCTGCTGACCTTCAACGAGGTCATGCAGGACATCTCGGTGAAGGATACCGAGATCCTTGACACCATGAAAGCCGCCCGTGAGAGCCTTGTGAATGACCGCACCCAGCTTGTGGCGGAGCGCACCCAGCTGCAGAACAAAAAGGCCGAGCTGAGTGCCCAGAACAAGCAGATGCAGAGCAAGCAGAACGAGCTGAACTCCAGCGTCAAGGAGGCCCGCCTGAGCGCCGCCGAGGCTCAGCAGGCCCAGAAGAACGCGCAGGCGGCCATCGAGTCGGATGAGATGAACTACGAGGCCGTCAAGAAGGAGATCCAGAAGCTCATTGCAGCGGCAGCGGCCAGCAAGCCCCAGCTGAGCTTCAGCGGCTTTATCTGCCCGCTCAAGAGCTATACCCGCATCTCCAGTGAATACGGCTGGCGCAAGAACCCCGTCTCGGGTGTCAACAAGCTCCACGCGGGCACCGACTTCGCCGCCCCCGCCGGCACCCCCATCTACGCAGCCGCCAGCGGCTATGTGCAGGTGGCCGGATGGTCCAGCGGCGGCTACGGCAACTACGTCATCATCTACCACGGCAAAATGTCGGATGGCAACGCCTACTCCACCCTCTACGGCCATATGCGCTCGGTGGCAACGTCGGCGGGCAAGTATGTCAAGCAGGGCGAACTCATCGGCTATGTCGGCTCTACCGGCAACTCGACGGGCAACCATCTCCACCTTGAGGTGTGGAAGGGCGGCTCCAAGGCCAATGCAGTCAATCCCCGTGGTTATATTCCTATGAAATAATACTGTGTCGAGGGGTCAAAGGAGGCCATAAGGCGAAATGAACGAGCAAAAACGCAAGCGTATCCTTCGGGTGGGCTGTCTGATTCTGGCAGGAGTGTTCCTGCTGTCGGTACTGGGCAGTGTCATCCTGATGCTTTTGGTCTGAACCGGGGAGGAAAACTGAATGAACCGTAAAATTTCCGTAGGGATGACTGTGACCATCGTCATTCTGGCGATGACGGTCACATTTTCCATCACGATGCTGTTGGCGATGCGGCTGTTTGACCGCACCGTCACCAGCGTGAAGGAAAAGGAGAGTATGTACAACAAGGTGGCCGAAGTAGACCGCTATGTGCGTGCCAACGACTACTACGACATCGACGAGACGATGCTGTACGACCGTCTGACCGCAGGCTATCTGCTGGGCACCGGCGACAAGTACGCCCGCTACTACACCGCCTCGGCCTACACCGACCTGCTCAATGCCCAGAGCGGCAAGCTGATCGGCATCGGTGTGGAGCTGGCCATCGACCAGTCCGGCTACGCCAAGGTCACCAAGGTGTACGACGAGTCCCCCGCAAAGGAGGCCGACCTGCAAAAAGGCGATTACATCATCACCATCGACGGCACGGACGTCAAGAGTCTGGGCAGCGCAGAGGCCGTCCAGAACAAGCTCCGGGGCGAGAGCGGCATCACCGTCAATGTGGTCTGGCTGGACAGCGAGAACGCCCAGCACACCGCTGACCTGACCCACTACGGTTTCACGGCCAACAGCGTCGATTCCGCCATGGTGCAGGACAATGTGGGCTATATCAAGATCTGGCAGTTCGACAACTCCACTCCCAGTGAACTGGACTTTGCCCTGCGCAGCCTGACCGCCAGCGGTGCACAGAGCTTCGTGTTCGACCTGCGCGACAACAGCGGCGGCATCCTTGACGATGCCATCAGCTGTATCGACCTCGTCGCACCGGAAGGCGTGCTGGCCTATGCCGAGGATAAGACCGGAAACCGCACCCTGCTGGGCAGCAGCACCGACGACACCGTCATCAGCCAGCCCTCCGTCTGCCTCGTGAACGAGAACACCGCCAGCGCGGCAGAGCTGTTTGCGTCCAGCCTGCGCTCCCTGTGCGGCGCACGCCTCGTGGGCAGCAGCACCATGGGCAAGGGCACCATCCAAAGCAGCCCTCAGCGCCTCTCGGACGGCAGTGCTGTGGTGGTCACGGTAGCTAAGCTCATCTGCGGCGACGGCTCTTGCTTCGACGGCACCGGCCTGACCGTGGACGTGGAGCGTCCGCTGACCCCGGACGAGCAGGTAAGCTATTACGATTACACTCTCGACACCGACCCCCAGATCCAGCGTGCCGTCAGCTGCGCACAGCAGCTCACCGGCACCACCACCGTAGGCGGCGTGAACGATGCCGACCTCGCAGCAGACTCCGCCGCCGCCTCTTCCGAGGCAGCAGGGGAGGGCGAGGCTTCCTCGGAGGCGGCTGCTTCCAGTGTGGAAAGCGCGTCTTGATATAAGAGAAAGGAAAAAACACTATGCCGGAGCTGACCGACCTCTCCGTGATCCGTACCCTGTGCGAAAAATACGATTTTGCGCTTTCCAAGGGTTTTGGACAGAACTTCATCATCAATCCCGGCCTGCCTCCGAAGATCGTGGATGCCAGCGGCGTCGATAAGAACTGGGGCGTGCTGGAGATCGGCCCCGGCATCGGCGTGCTGACCAAAGAGCTGGCCAGCCGCGCCGCCAAGGTGGTGTCCATCGAGGTGGACGAGCGTCTGCCGCCTCTGCTGGCCGAAACGATGGCCGGTGTGGATAATTTCAAGCTGGTATTACAAGATGTTTTGAAAGTGGATCTCCGTGCCCTCATTGAGGAGGAGTTCCCCGGGATGCCGGTGGCCGTCTGCGCCAATCTGCCCTACTACATCACCAGCCCCATCGTCATGAAGCTGCTGGGCGACCGCCTGCCCATCCAGAACCTGACGGTCATGGTGCAGAAGGAGGCCGCCGACCGTCTGGCCGCTGCGCCCGGCACCCGCGCCTCCAGCGCCATCAGCTGTGCTGTGAGCTACTACGCCACCTCCAAGCTGATGTTTACTGCCGCGCCGGGCAGTTTCTACCCGGCCCCAAAAGTTACCAGCGCCGTCGTGCGGATGGACATCCGCTCCGCTCCTGCCGTGCAGGTAAAGGATGAGGACGGTTATTTCGCCCTCATCCGCGCGGCCTTTGGCCAGCGCCGCAAGACCGCCGCCAACGCCATCGCCAGCGGACTCGGCCTGCCGAAAGATAAGGTCATCGCGGCCATCGAGGCGGCGGGCTTCGACGCCCGCATCCGCCCCGAGGCCCTGACCCTCGAGGACTTTGCTGCCGTACAGCGGGAGCTGAAGTAAGATTTTATCAGAATAAAACGCCAAGGCCCCCGCAGTCCGGAATAGAACTGCGGGGGCCTTGGTCGTTATGTGGAAGGAATGGAGGATGGTGATCTGCTTACCTCAGCAGTGCGCTGTGGTCTGCGCCGCCCACGATGAAGGTGGCGGTGGAGCCGCTGTGGCTGAGGGTGAAAGGCGTATCGCCCGCACCGAGGGCTGCAACATCGGAGAGGGAGAGGGTAGAAGTGCAGCGTTTTGACGTTCTCGCCGTTCTCGTCGTCCTCTACGAGCTTCACGAGGCCCAGCTTGTTGTTTTTATCCATGAGGTGGATGACCTCGTCCAGCAGCTTTTTGCCGTCGCGGCTTCGGATGGCATTGTCGGCGTTGGGGCCGGGGGACAGACAAAGATATTGACAAGCGGGGAGGTTTCTGGTATTCTACTAAAGTACCCTGCGCGATGCGAGAGGGTACGCTTTGCTGGTGTGGCGCAATGGCAGCGCAACTGATTTGTAATCAGTGGGTTGCAGGTTCAACTCCTGTCACCAGCTCCAAAAAAGCCCTGCGATATACCGCCGAAAGGCGGCGTATATCGCGGGGCTTTTGCTTTTTGCGGTGTGGCGGTATCCGACCATTCGGAAAAATCATGCTGCCGGAGGGCTTGCGGGCCTTGCACTTCCTGCACCATGCCGGTATAATAAATTCATCGAAAATTCATCAAAAGAGGACGTTCAAACGAGAGGGGAATATCTGTGCCCGAGTTTTCCACCATGCTGAGCCTGCAGGCACAGATGCTGCTGCTGTTGGCCATTGGCATCTTTCTGACGAAGAAGCACATCATCACCGAGCAGGGCCGCGCCTGCCTGACCGACCTGCTGCTCTTTCTCATCCTGCCGGCAAACACCATCCAGTCGTTCCGCATCGAGTTCAATGCGGAGATCTTCCGCAGCACGCGGGACATCCTCATCCTGTCCATCGTGCTGCAGGTGTTTTATGGCGTGATCTGCGCGGTCTGCTATGACCGCTACGCCTTCGCGCGGAAGGCTGTGATGCAGTACGGCACGGTCTGCTCCAACGCGGGCTTTCTGGGAAGTCCGTTGACCGAGGGCCTGTTCGGCGGAGTGGGGCTGCTGCTGACATCCGTTTACCTCATCCCGCAGCGCATCGTGATGTGGTCGATGGGCGTGTCCTACTTCATGCAGGACGATGCAGCCGCCAGCCCCGGGGGAAGGACGCGCCACCGCGCCGTCCTCCGCAAGACTCTGACTCACCCCTGTATTCTGGCGGTGTTCGTGGGCATGGCCCTCATGCTGACCCAGTGCCAGCTGCCCGCCTTTCTCGGCAAAGCTCTCCAGTGCACCAGCAACTGCAACATGACCATGTCGATGCTCCTCATCGGGGCCATCATCGGCAGCTGCGACCTCCACCCGCTGCGGGATCGGGACGCCATCCTCTACTGTGTCATCCGGCTGTTCCTGATGCCGCTGGTGGTGCTGGTGGGCTGCCGCGCAGCCCATGTGGGAGAGCTGGCCACCGGGGTCGCTGTTGTTCTGGCGGGGATGCCGATGGGCGGCACCACCACCATCCTTGCCGAGAAGTACGGTGCCGATTCTGCGTTCGCCAGCAAGTGTACGGCCCTCTCTACGGTGCTGTCGCTCATCACGACGCCGCTGTGGTGTCTGGTGGTGTAGCCGCTCCGCCGCAGGCCACATACCCTGCCGTTTCGATGCATTGGCGGCCCTCGTCGGTGCTCAGCCAGTCGTAGACCTTCCGCTGGGGGCTGTCGGGGGCGGCATTCCCATGGATGACCGCATAAAACTCGTTGCACAGGGGGTAGCTCTCGCTGGCGATGGTGTCATTGCCGGGGGTCACACCATCCACGGCCAGCAGGCGGAGTCCGGGCTTCGAATACATCTGGTCGATGTAGTAATAGACGGAGAAACCGATGGCGTTGGCGGAGTTATTGTACTCGGCGATGCGGTCCACCAGCCCGCCCATGTCGGCGGGAGCCAGCTCGGTGGGGGCGGTCATCAACTGGCCATCGCCCTTGTCGATGAGCAGCTTTTTGAAAAGGGTCTGACTGCCCGAGTCCACCCCCCGCTGGAAGGCCACGATGGGGGCGTCTGCGCCGCCGACCTCCTTCCAGTTGGTGATGCGGCCCGCATAGATGTCCCGCAGCTGCTGCTGGGTCAGGCTCTGGACGGGGTTGGACTCATTGACGATGAAGACCAGCGCGTCCCGGCCGATGGCTTTCTGTTCCAGCTTTGCGTCGGCCTCGGCCAGCTCTTCCTTGACGTACTCGGGGGCCTCGTAGACGATGAGCAGCTGTGCGCCGTAGTCGTCGCTGTCGCTGCGGGACCAGAGGCCGAAGTTCTCCCACGCATAGGCTGTGGTGCTGACGGTGATGCCGGTCTGGGCTTCGAGCAGGTCCATGCCGGTGATGTCGGCCTTGAGCTGGGCCATCAGAGGGATGCAGGCCGTGGAGCCGTCGAGGCGGGGGAACTCCTCCACGGTCAGGAAAGGTTCAGGGGTGGTGTCCGGGTCGGGGACAGACGCCGCCGGAGAGTTGACGGGGGAGTCTGCTGCGCCGGGGGTGCAGGCGGTGAGCACCGCCGCCCCGAGGCCGAGGCCCAGCACCTGCAGGAAGCTGCGGCGGGAAATCTTCTCTTTCATATCCAAAAACCTCCGTTGTCAATACAGATAGCCTCCGCCGGAGTCGTCGCCGGGGGAGGAAAAGATGCTTTCGCGGTAGAGCCACTGGCCGGTGGAGTCCATCAGGCCGTAGTCGAAGCCCTGCCGCGCGATAAAGCAGTCGTCGGGCAGGCCATCGGTGCTGTAGCAGCTGCCGAGGCGGCGGAGGAGCACACTGCCCTCCATATCCAGCACGTCGGAGAGGTTCGACGAGTCGCTGTTGTCCCGGTGGGCTGTGAGCAGAGGGCCGTTGGCGGTGTTGGTGAGGTAGGAGACGTAGGTGTACTGCTCCGTCTCATCAGCAGACGACCAGAGCAGCCCTTCGCCGCCGTAGGTCTGGATGGCGAGGGTATTGTAGTCCTCGTCGTCATATTGCAGCAGGGCATAGCCGCCGGGCAGGGCCGTCACACTGACATGACGAGCCTCTTCAATAGGTGTCACTTCAACATCGGTCAGGAGTGCGCCGGTGGTGCCGTCGTAGACCTTCAGGACGTTGTCCGCCGTCAGGACGGCGACATTGCCGGAGTGATAGTCCCTGTCGCACCGCTGGACAGCGGTCTCTTCGCCGCTGGCGAGGTCGATGAGGGTGTAGGGGTTATCCGGGTCATCGCTGCCGAGGAGGGTGACACAGCCGGGCGTGTAGTCCATCACACACCAGTCGAAGCGGCCCAGCTCCACGGCCTCGTCGCTGTTCAGGTCGTAGAGGATGGAGCGGCTGTCCTGACGGCTCTGGAGGCAGGCGATGCCGACGCCGCAGGCAGAGGCGGAGCTGTCGTCCTCGCCGGTGAGCAGCTGGCCGGTGAGGATGTTGTAAAGCCCTTCCCGGGCGATGCCCCAGTCTGCGCCGCGAAACCAGCTCAAGGTCAGCCAGTCGGCGAAGCTGCCGCGATACGACGCAAGGCTCTGGGCCGTGCAGCCGTCCTCCCGCAGCAGCACATTGCCCTCCCGGTCGGTGACGAGGACGTATTGATGCAGGGGCTGGTCGGGGTCGTCGTAGGCGTAGGTGAGGCCCTCGGGCAGGTCGTAGCAGTTGAAGATGAGGCGCTGGCCGTCCTCATCCACCACGAGACAGTCAAGAGCCGTTTCCGGCACGGGAAGCTCGGCCCCGGTGGCGAGGTCGTACACCCGGATGCCGCCGGTGGCACCGCTCTCAAAGGCCCAGACGTCGGCGTCGTCCCGCAGGATGAGCAGCCCGCCCGAGAGGGTGGCGTTCACGGCATGGGGAAAGGTCATGACGGCGCTGCCGTCGGCGTCGTAGAGGGTGGAGGTGCGCTCCTCGGTGCCGGGGGTGGAGTGGGAGACAAGATAGTAGTCCGCCTCGCCGGTGAGGGTGTTCCGCACCAGCTGGACGCTGTCGGAGCGGCTGCCCTGATAGAGCACTTTCCCGCCCCGGAGGATGGTGCCGCCGCCGTTGCCAGCGTAGGAATAAATGAAATGGAGCGCATCGTCGGTGAGCCACGATTCACTGTAATACTGCGGTGCCTGCGATGCTGCCGTCCCCTCGGGCCGGGGCGACGCCGCGGGCAGCAGCGAACAGCTCGTCAGCAGTCCGCCTGCCAGCACAAGGCAGGCGGCGCGGCAGCGGAGTCGAAGCAGAGCGGTCTTCATAGAAACACCTCGCAGTTTCCCAGAATTTGACTTTCCTGTTTATAGTATATACGAAAGACCCGGCCATTTCATTGCAGAAAGTTGGCCGGGTCTGGTTACAAAATTATGACGATACAGAGCACTTGACAAGTCGGGGCAAAATGTCTATACTGAAAGCAGGAAAGGTGTTGCCTGCAACTGGGTCAGCTCCTTACTGATACGTCAAAAGAAATGACCGCATGAGTTGGTAGCTGTGGCGGTCATTTCTTCTTTTTACGGTGAGGAATACGGTCAGTGCGAGGGTCATCTTTCCGAAAGACGGCCTTTGCAATCTCCCAAGTGATTTGAAAGGTTGCAAGGATGACCGCCACTAAAAGCGTCGCCAGAGCAAAAACGAATTCTTCTTCACTCATAAGTATCGCTCCCCCTTTCTGCGAGGCCGCAGTCCGGGGTGGGCGAGAAAAGAATCTGCCTTTCCCGGAAGGGCCGCGCGGATGCATGGCCGGACATATCGGAAAAGGAGCTTGACCACCAAGTGTTGCAGACAACACCATAGGGAAAGAATAGCATATTTATCGACAAAAAGCAACAGGCCGCACAGGGGAGATCTTCTGTGCGGCCTGTTTTTTATTCTTCGTCCCCTTTTTCTCCCAGCTCTTTCAGGAAGGGCAGGAGGAAGGGCATCGAGATGCAGAAGGTGAGGGCGTCAGCGATGGGCTGGCACAGCTCGATGCCGGGTAGGCCCCAGATGCGGGGCAGGGTAAGGATGAGGGGGATGAAGCAGATGCCCTGACGGCAGCAGGCGAGGAAGGTGGCCCGGCCCGATTTGCCGATGGACTGGAACATCATATTGGTGACGATGATGACAGGCTGCAAGAACATGGCGATGCACTGATACCGCAGAGCGGGCAGGGCCACGGCGGTGACAGCGGGGTCATCGCGGAAGAGGCGGATGAGAGGCTCGGCATTGAACCAGCAGAGGATGTTCAGCACCGTGACGAAGCAGAAGGCCGTCGAGATGGTGAAGATGGCCGCCTGCCGCACCCGGGCGAAGCGGCGTGCGCCGTAGTTGAACGCTGCCACAGGCTGCAGGCCCTGCCCAACGCCGATGGCCACCGACAGCAGGAACTGGAAGATGCGGGACACGATGCTCATGCCTGCCACGGCGGCGTCACCGTAGCTGCGGGCTGCGACGTTCAGCAGCATACTGCCGATGCTGTTCAGGCCCTGACGGCCAAAGCTGGGTGCACCGTTGAAGAAGATGAGGCCGAAGTCCCGGGCGCTGCGGGTGACTTTCGTGATGCGGAACTGGCTCACCGTCCTGCCTCGCAGGAACATAGACAGCAGGATACAGAAGCCGATGCTCTGGCTCAGAGCAGTGGCGACACCTGCGCCGCCGGTGCCCATGCCGAAGCCGAAGATAAAGATGGGGTCCAGCAGGATGTTGAGCACGCCGCCGGTGACAAGGCCGATCATGGCGAAGCTGGCCTTGCCCTCGTAGCGCAGGATGTTGTTCATCACAAGGCTGGACATCATGAGGGGCGCAGCGATGAGGATGGGCCGCGCATAGGCGCAGGCGTGGGGCAGGATGGTGTCGGTGCTGCCCAGCAGCATCATGAAGCCGGGCAGGGTGGAAAGGCCGACCCCCGCCAGCACGATGCCGAAGACCAGCGCCGTGAAAAAGCTGGTGGAGGCGAACTTGGTGGCGGCGTGGGTGTCCTGATTGCCGAGGCTGCGGCTGATGATTCCGCCTGCGCCATGGCCCAGCATGAAGCCGAGGGCCTGAATGATGGCCATGAGGCTGGACACGACGCCCACCGCGCCCGACGCGCTGGTGGACAGCTGGCCCACAAAGAAGGTGTCGGCCAGATTGTAGATGCTGGTGATGAGCATACTCAGGATGGTGGGCGCGGCGAGGCCGAGGATGAGCTTCGGCACAGGGGTCTTGGTCATCTTCTCGAACTGGAGCGCACTGCGCGCGGCCTCATCGGCTTGGGACGGGGAATGCATGGGCTGGATACCTCACTTTCATAATTAAAATAAGTATAACGCAGATCCTGCAAAATGTCGAGGTCTGGGAGTTTGGGGCTGACGGCTCCAAAAAGTTAGGGCATTGAGCGCAAAAGCAGAAAAAAATGGAATGTCTTTTAGCACATTTGACAAAGAAAGGTCGAATTGCTTGTGGGAAATCACGTCAAGTGGTATAATTTGGTACATGAGAGAAAAACGCTGCGAGAAAAAACAGCGCTGAGAAGAGATTTGAGGGAACAGTCCCTCAGAACACGGAGGGAAAATTTATGAAATCTGTGGCACAGACCGTTATCGAAGCAGACCGCTTCTACACCATCGCCGCCAAGACCGGCAGCGTCATTCAGGCTGTGGAGAACGCCAAGGATGGCGGCAGCATCCGTCTGGGCAAGTACGGGCACGCGCCCGAGCAGGAGTGGGCCTTTGTCCGGGAGGGCGATGGCGTCTACCGCATCCGCAACCGCGCCTCCGGCAAGCTCATCGACCTGATGATGACCGGCACCGCCAACGGCACATGGCTGCACCTGTGGGAGGACGTGGGCGGTACGTCCCAGATGTGGAAGGTGGAGCCGACCCCGGCAGGCACCGTCCGTCTGCGCTCCATGTGGGCCGCAGGCAAGTGCATCGACACCGTGGGCATGGGCACCGCCGATGGCGCTGTCCTCCAGATCTGGCAGGAGACGGCTGGTGAGGACCAGCTGTGGACCATCTCGGAGGTAAAGGACCGTGCAAAGCACGCTCCCAAGGCCGAGGACAAGCCCGCTGAGGCCAAGGCTGAGGCCGCTGTCCCCGCCGCCGCAAAGACCGAGGAAAAGGCTGCGCCCGCGGCGAAGAAGCCCGCCGCCAAGAAGGCAGCCCCCAAGGCTGAGCCGAAGACCGAGAAAAAGCCTGCGGCCAAGAAGTCCGCTGCCAAGGCCGCTGAAAAGGCTGTCGAGAAGGTTGCCGAGGTCAAGGCAGAGACTGCCCCCGCCAAGGCTGAGGAGAAGCCCGCCGAGGCCGCTCCGGCTGCAAAGGCCGCTGCCCCTGCCGCCAAGGCGCCCGCCGTAAAGCCTGCCCGCAAGACCGCCGCACGGAAGAAGTGCACCAAGGCCAGCAAGTAAGTAAGAGTTACATATTAGAAACAAAAGCCTCCGATTTTCGCAGAAAATCGGAGGCTTTTGTTATCTGTTTCAGTGCCCCATCTTCTCCTTCTTGGCCTTCAGCGCGGCGGCGATGAAGCCCTTGAACAGGGGGTGTGCGCGGTTGGGGCGGCTCTTGAACTCGGGGTGGAACTGTGCGCCGAGGTGGAAATCGCGGCCCGGCAGCTCAACGGTCTCCACGAGGCGGCCGTCGGGGCTGGTGCCCGAGATGACAAGACCGGCATCCTGCATCTCCTGACGGTATTCGTTGTTGAACTCGTAGCGGTGGCGGTGGCGCTCCCAGATCTCGCTCTGGCCGTAGCACTCGGCCATCTTGGTGCCGGGCAGGACGGCGCAGGGGTACTTGCCCAGACGCATGGTGCCGCCCTTGGGGATGTTGCCCTGCTGGTCGGCCATCAGGTCGATGACGTTGTGATGGCCCTCCGGGGTGAACTCACTGGAATTGGCGTCGGCGTAGCCCAGAACGTGGCGGGCGAACTCCATGACCATGATCTGCATACCAAGGCAGATGCCAAAGTACGGGATATTGTTTCTTCTCGCATAATCCGCTGCCGCAATCATGCCCTCGATGCCTCGGATGCCGAAGCCGCCCGGCACGATGATACCGGTTGAACCGCCCAGGATTTCCGGTGCCGTCTCCGGAGTGATCGTCTCACTATCCACCCAGTTGATCTCCACCTGCGCGCCATTTTCCCATCCGGCATGGTGCAGGGATTCTACGATCGACAGATAGGAGTCGTGCAGTTTGACGTACTTGCCGACCAGGGAAATCTTGACCGTCTTGCGGCTGTTCTTGATGCGGTCCAGCATATGTTTCCACTCCGTCAGATCGCACTCCTGCGGCGCTTTCTCGATGCCCAGCTCGCGAAGCACGATCTTGGCAAGTCCTGCTTCCTCCAG
>OHTA01001308.1_pt1 | contig 13070 bp, 9 predicted proteins | sample 1578851 | NCBI WGS metagenome assembly OHTA01 (sample SAMEA3879578, study PRJEB24766) | human gut metagenome | biome: human-associated habitat; feature: feces | place: USA | collected 1985/1987 | reverse complement strand
CATCTGTACTTATACATCTGCTCTTTGAGTGGCTTCTTGTGTGATACAACAGTCCCGTCTGGGAGCGTTATAGTGTTCTTTTTTGCCATCGTTTTCTCCTTTTTTATTATATTTGTAAACTTAGATGCTTCGGATTTTTCCTGCATCAAAAATGATGTCAGAAATCTCACTGTATGTGCGCTTCTTCCATCTATCTGAAAGACGAAAAAAACTGCTGAGAGTCAAATTTATTGATATGCCTCCCAGCAGCTATCCGTCTGTCATACAAATCAATTGTCCTGCATACGCTTTTAACTTAGTGCATACAAGTCAGGTTTGGGACTGATTAGTTGTTCAGAGAATCAACAATCTTCTGAGACCAGTTATTTCCACCCTGCTGATCAAAGTATGCCATACCATCCTCAACGCTCATGCCCTGAGTAACAACCTTAGCGATTACTTCATTCTTAAGTGTGGTCAGATCACCGTTATACTCTGCCATCTCATCAGTGGAAACAACCAGCTGAGCCATCTTGCTGTGCTCCTGGAAAGTCTCTGCAGAAACCTTTGCCTCTTCTGCTACTGCATCTGCCTTTGGATCGTTCTCAAGCGGAGCAACTGCAAGCATCGGGTCGATGTGGTTCTTTGTATAAACAGTTCCCTCTTTCTCTCTGTTCTCTAACATATGGAACTGGCCTTCCTCGTATGTAACACCGCAAACTTCCTCAGCTGCTGTTGACCAGTGAACACCCTCTACACCATATGTCCATAAGAACTGCATATCGCCGCCATCTAACATGCTCTCGATAAAGTATTTATATACACCCTCTGGATTTGAGCAAGCCTCAGTAATACACCAAGCCGGTGCAACACGCTCTGTATAAGCGCCAAGCTCCTCGATCGGCGGGATTGCTACAAGCTCACTGTCAAGACCATTTGCCTCAAGATTTGTCTTTAAGTTGGTTGCCCATGTACCTGCCCAGTAAGTAAATACACCAAAGCTGTCATCATAGAATTTGTTACGGCAGTCAGATGTACCATTTGTTAATGTGGTAGGATCAATCACGCCCTCTTTGTAAGCAGCTGCCATTCTCTCAAGTGCGCTCTTCATAGAATCCTCTGTGAATCCATCTTTCCATGTTCCGTCTTCTGCTTTATAGAAGCTTGGGTTTGCATCCTGATAGAACTCTGGTAAGTAGTTTGTATATGGAGCCTCTGTTCCGATGAAACCAGCAGCAGATACACCGTAGGTATCTCCGTTTACACCATTTCCATCCGGGTCACCGGTTGTAAATGCTTCGAGCATTGCAAGATACTCATCATAGTTTGTCGGTACATCAAGTCCGCAGTTGTCTAACCATGCTTTCTTAACATATGTAACACATCCGTTACCACGAGCTGCCGGCATACCGTATAACTTACCATCAAGTCTTACACCATCGATAACTCCTGTGCTGCCGTATGCATCCTGTCTTGTTTTTAAATCAGAAGATGCATAAGCGTCTGTCATATCCCACAGAACTCCCTGCTCTGCATAACCTGCATAATAGGTAGAAGATAAGATCATAACGTCTGGCCAGTCACCACTTGCAACTGTCTGTCCTACTACATCATAGTAAGCATCATGATCCGGCTGGATCACATTGATCTTCATTCCAAGAAGATCTTCCAATTTAGCAATGAACTCTGCCTGTCCGTTTTCCTGTGTGAAAACAGTTCCATCTACCATAATGGTGATCTCTTCCGGTTTCTCAACATCAGAATCTGTTGCTGTGCTTGCGGAAGCATCACCGCTCTCTGTGGTTGCTTCATTATTTGTAGAAGCATTTGAATTTGTTGTTCCTGCGTTACCAGTGTTGCTGGAACCGCATCCTGCCATACCAGCTACCATAGCGGCAGCCATAAGGACTGATACTACCTTCTTTTTCATAAGAACCTCCTTATTAGGAAAAAATTTGTTTCGACACTGCTCTGATGTAAGTGCTTTCATGTCTTGCTCATACATTACCATCTTATGGGATTTTCAGCAAGAAACAATATTTGACAGGGGGTACAAAATTTGTTTTAACACTACGCAAACCATTGATTTTACTGGGTTTTTGAGTTTTTGTTGTATTTTTTTCATATTATGATAAAATAGAGAACGTACGATTAAAAAACATGAAAAAAGGACATTTAATACCTATGAGAATAAATTTGAATCCACCAGCGGATGCCACAGCAAAAAATGAATCCACTACGTTTCTCATGATTCGCTTTGCTATTACATACAGTGTCTTTTTACTTATCATTTTACTTCTGATGGTACACCTCCACCGTGTCTCAACAACACGCTCTGAAGAGGATTTCTGGAATCAGGATCAGTCTACCTTTGAAAGTGCCGTTTCACTTTTAGATAATAATTTCACAACCATGGATTCTATCACAAGACAGCTCAGTATGAATACAAAACTATACCGTCTTGCTACCATGACGTCCACTGACGATAATGATTTCTACTTGTCCGGTCTTGCCATGAAGCAGTCTCTTGCTTCTTATATGTATTCCTACAATGAACTTCCATTTAGTACATATTTTGTTTATCTGAGAAACAGTGGCTATATTATCAGTGTAAACACTTTCAATTCAGAACAGCTCTATTATATAAGAAACTATTTATCTTCCGGGGCTAATTTTAATGAATGGCATGATCTGCTTAACAATAATCTTACAAAAGATGCCGCGATTTATCCTCTTTCTGATTTTATGCTTCCGGAAAGTGATAACGCTTATCTTTATGTTTTGAATATGGATGTTCTGACCTACAAAGATATTCCTGCCACTGTGGCATTTCATATCAGTGAACAGACCTTTCGCAAAATTTTCAATGGTGTCTCATTAGGTGATACCGGTTACATTCTTGCAGTTGACGACCAAAACCAGCCGGTATTTTCCCTTTGTGGAGATGAGTTTCAGTCTTCTGAGGACAATTTATCCACGCTTGCAGAATCTGTATTATCCTTATCTTACGATGGCAATAATACCTGTATTCACGACGACACCCATATCATGCGAATGGCTTCAAAAACAAATGACTGGACTTTTTATCTGGTACAGCCGGAATCTATTTATCCGTCCGACTATCAGATTATTTTCCTGTTCATCCTTTTTGCAGCAGTTGTCGGTGGACTTATCATGATATTTATTTTAGTCCGTAACAATATGCGCCCGATTCTTCATTTAGATGACCAGCTCCAGGAAACACTGCATGCAAATACGCAGTTAATCGAAGAAGCTGCTGCAATCCGTCCTGTTTTATATGACAATTATTTGAGACAGCTGATGAGTGGAGTTATCACAACCCCGGATGAGCTTTCATTTATCCAGAATTATCTGCATTTAGAAGATCCATCGCTTCATTATTATGTATTGTACGGTGTAACTTACGAAAATGATCCTGCTGCAGATACTTTTCCAAATGAAAATACTTCCACTGAAAGTTCTGAAAGTATGAAAGATATTATCGCCGGTCTTTTGGCCAGATATTTTTCTTATGAAAATAACTTATATCTGTGTTCCCCAAAGAAACATATTTATGCTGTGTTAATCCCTTTTAGTGGAACTGCCGATGAGATACTGATCACACTTCAGGAAAAAGCATTAAAATTTCATAGTGAACTGCTAGAAGAGTATTCGATCTGGTTTTTTGCAGGAATCGGTCTCTCCTGCTCCTTCACCAACATATGGGAATCTTACCAACAGGCGAAAGATGCTGCAGGGTATACCAGTAAAAACTATATTTTCCTTCCATATGAAATGTTGAAAAAAGACTCCCATGTTTACTACTATCCGGCTGAATTTTCAACCCGTCTGATTCGTTCCATCACTGGCGGAAATAAATCCCAGGTGATTGAAATTTTCAATCTGATCCACCAGGAGAACATTGAAGAACGTTCGCTTCCGTTCCAGTTATTACGGTTTTTACTTACCGATATCCGCAACACTCTGTTGAAAGCACGTTTTACATATACGGGAGAAAGTACTCCGCAGATAGTGGAAATTGATACTATGCTTTCACAGGACGAGTTAACTTTCCGTCTCTGTGAAGATATCAGCATTAAACTGTGTGATTTCTTTGCATCAAAATCCGAAAAGAATAATCTGATTGACAGCATTGTGACTTATATCCGTGAAAATTACAAAAATCCGGCGCTCTGCTTAAGCAAGATCTCCGACGAGTTCCACATATCAGAAAGTTATTTTTCTCATATGTTTAAAGAAAATATGAATGTGAACTTCTCTGTCTATCTGGAAGATCTGCGGCTCACAGAGGCGGCACATCTGATTGAAAAAGGCGAATCCGGTATCAATGAAATCGCTTTGGAAGTTGGTTATAACAACCAGACGTCTTTCCGACGTGCATTTAAGAAAAAATATGGCGTTACACCAAGCAGCTTTGGCGTTCAGTCTTAATAAGAAATGGAGGATATTACAATGAATTTCAAAAAAGGTTCTCCAGAAAGTGCTGGCATCCCATCCGGATGCCTTCTTCACTTTCTGGATCGTTTACAAAAAAAACAGGTTCCAATGCACAGTTTTCTTTTAATGCGGCATGACACACTCATTGCCGAGGGCTACTATGCACCATATCAGAAAGACACGCTGCATCGCATGTTTTCGGTCAGTAAAAGTTTTACATCCATTGCGATCGGTCTTTTGGAAGCGGAAGGAAAATTATCACTGGATGATCCGATCGTCTCATATTTTCCAGACAAGATTCCAGCGAATGTACATCCGTGGATTGCAGCCATGACGATCCGGGATATGCTCATGATGCGCACCTGTCATGCCGCGACGACCTACAAGGTCGATATGAAAAGTGACTGGGTAGAAAGTTTCTTTACCGTACCACCAACCCATCCTGCAGGAAAGCTCTTTCATTATGATACGTCCTCCGCACATACACTCAGTGCGCTTGTAGAACGTCTTTCCGGCATGCCAATGCTCGATTATCTCAAAGAAAAACTGTCTGTTTTGGAATTTTCCGATGAATCCTACATGCTGACAGATCCTTTTGGTGTCTCCATGGGCGGAAGCGGACTTGTCGCTCTTCCATCCGACCTGTTAAAATTCGGTTATCTTCTATCTCACGATGGAAATATTGATGGAACACAGCTCGTTTCTGCCTCCTACATCAAAACAGCAACCTCCCATCTCTCTGACACACGCATCACGGCACCTCTTCCAAGTGAAGCCTGCGGCTATGGTTATCAGATCTGGCGCAGTGAAAAAAATGGTTTTGTCTGCTACGGCATGGGTGGTCAGTTCATCCATTACCTTCCGGATTATGATCTGCTCTTTGTCACTACCGCAGACACACAGGGACTTGCGGGTGGAAATCAACTGATTTATGATGCTCTGTATGATGAGATTCTTCCTTTCATACAGGCAGATCCACTCCCGGAAGATCAAAAAACGCATACAGAGCTTCTTTCTGTGCTCTCTTCACTTGCGATTGCACCTCTGGGTGATAGTGCAATGACGGCAGCGGTCACTTCACAAGTTTCGGGGAAACGATATATGTTCAAACCAAACAGTAGTGAGTTTACAAATTTTACAGCGGATTTTACAAATGATGAGGGATGTTTTACGTTTACACTGCACGGCAGACCGTGTTCCATTCATTTCGGTTTTGGAAAACTTGTCTGCGGACAGTTTCCCGTCTATGACCAGAGGTATGCTGCCAGCGGAGTGTGGGTTTCAGAGAACACTCTGTATGTGCGGGCGCATGTGATCGATGCGTTTGTGGGGAGTGTGCATTTTGAGGTGGTGTTTGGAGATGCGGATGTGACGGTGTTTATGAGGAAGCAGGAGGAAAGTTTGTTTGGTGAGTTTCAGGGGCATCTTGTTGGGATGGTTTGTGGATGCCTGTAGTGAGGCGGCAAAAGTCTTAACGCCACATGGACGGGGCGTTTAAGACGTACACGTCACTCCGTTGTAATCTAACTCAGGCAGACTTAGATTTTCTTATTTTCGGACATCAGAACAAAACAGACCCGACTTTGTGCAATTTGCCAATCAAAAACTTGAAGCCACCTTTTGACACCCGAATCCTACACAGCAAAAAACAGCTTCCTGCTTTAGCAGTGAAGCCACAATCAATATCATCTAAAATCCATCAGCAACTTGGAGGGTGTTTGCACTAAGGCACGCCGACAGTGCACCGGAACCGGCAGATTTTGTGATGACTTTGGGAGGAAATTAGAGGTTCTTAGTGCCCTTGTCACAAAACAGCGTTTTGCTGCCACGGATGGCAGCAAAAATCCCCGTCGAGCCATGGAAGGCTCGTCCGGGGATGCACGCGTCACTCTGCCACAAAACTCAGACCAAGGGCACTTAGAACCTCTTATTTCCGTACAACGGAACCCAACAAAATCTGCCGGTTCCGGTGCACGTCCCAAGGCTCAGCCACTTCCCACCCAAAGCTGACATTGGCATCAATTGTGACAATGATTCAATTCACAACAAATCTCATCTGTTTTTACTGTGGCTGCTTACCAATATAAGCTAAAATACCACCATCTACATACAGCACATGACCATTTACAAAGTTAGATGCATCCGATGCAAGGAACACAGCCGGTCCCTGTAAGTCTTCTGCATTTCCCCATCTTGCAGCCGGAGTCTTTGCGATGATGAACTGGTCAAACGGATGTCTGGAACCGTCCGGCTGGATCTCACGAAGAGGTGCTGTCTGAGGTGTTGCAATATAACCAGGTCCGATACCGTTACACTGGATATTATACTGACCATATTCAGAACAGATATTTCTTGTGAGCATCTTGAGACCACCCTTAGCTGCTGCATAAGCAGAAACTGTCTCACGACCTAACTCTGACATCATAGAACAGATGTTGATAATCTTACCATGACCTCTTTCAATCATTGATGGAATAACAGCCTTAGATACGATGAAAGGTGCATTTAAGTCTACATCGATAACCTGTCTGAATTCAGCAGCTGTCATATCGCACATAGGGATTCTCTTAATGATACCTGCGTTGTTTACAAGAATATCAATAGGAGCAACTTCCTTTGCAATCTTTGCAACCATTTCATTAACAGCATCCTCATTTGTTACGTCACAAACATAACCATGAGCTTCAATTCCTGCTTCCTTATATGCAGCAATACCCTTATCAACTAACTCCTGCTTAATATCGTTGAATACGATTGTAGCTCCAGCCTTAGCCATGCCTGAAGCAATAGCGAAACCGATACCATAAGAAGCACCTGTAACTAATGCAGTCTTACCTTCAAGTGAAAAATTTACTGACATTTTCATTCTCCTTTTCTTAAATAAATTCTATAAATGAAACCATACGGTGTCATTCCAAAAATATAATCTGACTTTTCAGAACCAGTTTAAACCGGATTGTTGATTAATTATTATCAGATAGTAATTATCTTAAATCCTTCATATCAACATCATCCATGTCATCGAAATCCTGATTCTCGCCAACCATGCCCCAGATAAATGTGTAAGCATGTGTAGCAGATGCTGAATGAATTGACCAGCTAGGTGAAATAACAGCCTCTTCATTTCTCATAACAATATGTCTTGTCTCTGTAGGTTCTCCCATGTAATGGAAAACAACAGCATCTTCAGGTACCTCAAAGTAAAGATATACTTCCATTCTTCTGTCATGTGTATGACATGGCATTGTATTCCATACACTGCCAGGCTCAAGACAAGTCATACCCATCTCAAGCTGACATGACTCAACCTGTCCCGGAAGAATATACTTATTGATAGTTCTGTGGTTAGCACTCTCAAGACATCCGAGTTCTTTCTTATTTTCAGGAAGAATATCCTTTGCAGGGTCGATAAATACTGTAGGATATGTCTTATGTGCAGGGGCACTGTTAAAATAGAACTTAGCCGGATTAGCTGCATCATCACTTGCAAACTTAATCTCCTTAGCACCCATTCCTATGTACATACCGTCTTTGTACTTAAACTTATAATCCTTGCCGTCAACAGTAACTGTACCGTTACCGCCGATATTGATAATACCCATCTCACGTCTCTCAAGGAAATATGCAGCTCTGAGTTCTGCACCTGCCTCAAGTGTAAGTGTCTTTGCTGCAGGTGTAGCAGCACCTACAATAATTCTGTCAATCTGGCTGTATACAGTCTTAATCTCGTCAGCAACAAAAAGGTCCTGAACGAGGAAATCATGTCTCAATCTGTCAGTATCGTAATTCTTTACGTCTGCCGGATTAGCTCCTGGTCTTACTTCCATTGTAATTCTCCTTTTTATAAGTTTCTTCATTGTCTAATATCTTAACACATTTTGAAAAAAATTACAACTACTTCACCCTTGTAAGCACCCCCAGATCCATTTCACATACCGTATCACACAAAACATCAATATCTTCCGCACTGTGATTTGCCATAATAATCGTCTTTCCCTGCTGTGCCAGACTCTTAAAAAGCTCTCTCATCTCTTTCACACCATGTTTATCGAGTCCGTTCATAGGCTCATCAAGAAGAAGTATATCGGGATTTTCCATAATCGCCTGTGCAAGTCCCAGTCTCTGCCTCATTCCGAGCGAATAACGCCCAACATGCTTCTTACTGTCAGGGTCAAGTCCTACAAACGAAATAGCCTCACGAATCTGTTCCCTGCCTATTTTTTTATTAATCCCGGCAAGGAATTTAAGATTATTATAACCGCTGTAATTATTAAGAAATCCCGGTGTTTCAATGATTGCTCCAAGATTTTCCGGAACATCTATATCTTTTCCGATTTTTTTGCCGTTTACTGTAACACTGCCCTGCGTCACAGGCACAAAACCGCATATACATTTCATAAGCATAGTTTTTCCTGAACCGTTACGACCTATAAGCCCGTGTATTTTTCCCTTTTCAAAAGAAATATTTACATCATTCAATACTGTTGCCGCACCATATTTCTTTGTCACATGTGAAATTTCTATAATATCACTCATATATACCTCTCTTTCCGCACATCAATGCTCATTTCTAACAATAATTTCCTGTTTTCTTCCAAAAAATACAGCCAAAAATGTAAGTACAGCTATCAGCAGCACATACATTCCAAGTACATAACCTATCGAAGGATTTGCCGTCATGCCTGCAACATCAATATTATTAAGTGAATTCCAGCTTATAGGAGAAAACCATATAAGCCTTTGATTTCCATCTACAACAGCAGTTAATATCACAAAAAAGCCGGCAATTATTGTCCCCGCAACATTAGTTTTTGTAATAACATTGACTGTATATATAAGAAGTCCGATAAAAATAAAACTTAATACCATAAGCAGAAATGAAAAAAACATAGCCTGTGCAGGTGTATAATATCTTATTACAATCGCCGGTACCTTTACTGTCGTATAATTAATTCCCAGTGTACTAAGCACTGTAGACGTGCCTGCCGAACCAAGCACTTTTCCCCATGAGGTTCCCCACTTTATATGACCGATATTAATAATTATCGTAGAAAAAAACAGCACAAATGCGTATATAACAGAGCCTGCATATATGTATAATACCTGTCCGAAACACCACTTTTTTCTGCTCGTCCTTAACATAACATATGACTGGTTGCTGTCTATAAACGGAGCATCACAAAAAATAAATACAATAGGTGCCATAAATACAATCTTCATAAATCTCCAGCAGAAAAGAAACGGAAATATCCATGGATTCATCTTCTCACCAACAAGAGGTATAATTTTCCACATTCCGGAAATATACGAATAAACAAAAAGAAACGACATGATAAGACACATCTTTATACGGCTGTTAGAACCCCATTTCCTTATATTCTGCATACATATTCTAAATGATTTCATTACCTACCCTCCTCTTTACAAATCTATAAAACACACAACCGGCAAGAACAATATATCCAATTACAACCATTAATGACATAATAAGCATAACAGATGTACTCGTTCCATATGCTCCGCTTGCACCCTGAATAGCCGGAAGTTTCAAAGCTTTCGGAAGAAATCCAAAAAAATTTCTGATAATAACCACAACCATAAGCGGAAGTGTTGCAGCCACGAAAGAATTGGGAATTATTGACGATATTGCAAATGCAATTGAGGCATATGCCGACGTCGCAAGTGAAAAGCACACCGTCTTAACAATTATAACCATATACGGAAACGAAGACGCTGCAATGTCATAGAACTGCCTGCCCTTACTAATCTCCATTCCATATGTTCTCTGAATATCACATCCGTACCGGATTGCCCATATTCCTGTACTGACATTAAGCCCTACAAAACTCACCGCAAATGATGTCAGTGCACACACAACCATCTTTGCGGCAGCATAACTTATTACATTACTTCTTATAACAACAGAATTGATATATCTGTCATTCCAGTCGTCGCAAAAGCTGCATGCAAACGGAAATGAAGCTGTCAGAAATAATACAACATCAAAATTAGAAACACCGGTAACAACTACAAGCATCGATTCAGCCGTAGAATTTTTTACAGCATCCATATGCCCTGCTATGAATACGATACTTATATATATAAGCAGCGATATATAAAAACGCCATGAACACATAACTCTCATAAGTTCATGGCGGCACATACCCCTTAATTTTATCCTCATAAAATCCCTCCTGCACTTTGACGTATTATCCTCATAAATTATACTTAACACATAAACCGCATGTGACTCACTTAACTTTGAGAATCCATTTTTCTGCTGATATTATAAGTTGTATTAATTATATATGTACTTTTTGTAACACCTCTGTAAGCCGTTCCATCTTTTACCGTAGCACTTTCGACTTCATATGTAATCTGCCATACCGGATATGTAACCGCCTCTGTTCCTCTGTAATAATCATCCATAACTTTCGCCAGTGGACAATATACCTGCCGTATTTCAGTTATTTTTATTTTCATTATACCGCCTGAATATTGATTATCTGTATTAAAAGCAGTAATAGCATCCTCCAGTGTACATAATTGATTATTTTCCGGACTGCCGCCACCTGTAATATTATATGTATAGTTATCAGCTATTGACTTAATATCATCTCTTCCCACTACCACTCTTACGTAACATGCATTGGAATAATTCACCTTATTACTTTTGGCCCCCGCCCAGGCAACAGGTATTCCCTCAATATTTTTATAAAACAAAAAATCATATACTTCATCTTCTTTATTCCATGTTATCTCTTCTTTATTATCACTCTTTAATGAACCGGAATACTTTAAATCTTGGACATTCTCTTCCCTGTTCATTATCTCTGTCATATGCGAAGCATCCATGGCAAAATATTCTATCACATCACCTACACCGGTTATTCCAAGCTTATCACAATACTGTCTTGCTCTTTTTTCTGCTTCTTCTTTTGAAAAATCTTCAAGTTCATCCAATGGCAGATAGTCTTTTTTATCTTTTTCTAACCGCACATACAAACTATACTTTCTGTCACTTGCATCCTTTGATGTGTACATTTTCATATTATAAGCCTCTGTATAAGAGCTTCCGTCACTGTAAAAATATCTGATATTTCTTATATTTCCTGTCGTTTTATCCAATACTTCTTTACGATCTGATAATTCTTTACCATCCTGTGCAAACACATCCGCATGTTTATCTGCTGTTACTGAGTCTATACCTGAATAATCAATCGTATAACTTTTGAACTCTTTATCTGTTCTGTACACATCAGCATCAATCTCAAGCACATCACTGACAGTTGACTTTATATGATCGCTGTTATAATCAATCTGATGTGTGCTTTCACCCGCATCTTTTTCAACTACTCTTGTTCCATCCGGAAACAATGAACATCCTGCCATAGTACACATAACCAGTACTGCAGCTGCTATACGCATTCTTTTTCTTATTACCATACGCACAACCTCTCCTTATTTAATTTTTATATATAAATCCCTATTTGCATAGAGTTCTATAGCTGTTTAGAATAAGCATCTCCTGCTTATTCGTTAAATATATCCCACCACAATCACGTAGTCTTTACATTTCAGATAATAACATTTTTCTACATATTTTTCAATATCATTATATCAATCTGATATTTTTTGTGAATTATATACAATTTTCAATTTTTTTGTATTTTTTCTTTGTATTCTCAAACCTTTGCAAAATCATACTATTGCCCGTTTATTGTTTTTGTTCTATAATTAGTTTAGATATTTGTTTTTAGATAATTTTACCAAAAAAGGAGTTTTGGATGTTTCACTATATGTTTACCATTTCCTATGACGGTTCTTCCTTCAACGGCTGGCAGCTTCAGCCCGACAATCCGTTAATCACAATTCAGGGACTTCTGAATTATGAATTAAGTAAGTTCACAGGTGAAGATATTAATATCCGTGCAAGCGGACGTACCGATTCGGGCGTACATGCCACCTGCCAGACCGCTGATTTTTTCTGCAATAAAAACCTTGATTTAAAGAATTTTCCAAAAGAAATAAACCGCAAACTGTGCGATTCCGTAAGAATAACAGGTATCTGCCGTGTGCGTGATGATTTTCACAGCAGAAAAAGTGCTTTGAGCAAAACTTATTCTTATTTTGTAAGTCTTTCTGACAAGCCCGATGTTTTTTTTCGCAGATTTGTATACACTCCTTGTATGCCGCCTTTAAATATAAAACCAAACATGTGCAGTTCTCCTGATATTGAATTCATGAAAAAGTGCTCCCGTATTTTTATAGGAAAACATGATTTTTCAGCATTTACAACTGACAAATCACCTGATAAATCCCATGTAAGAACAATCAGTGATATTAATATTTCAATAATTGAAAACACGGATATTATGCGTATTGATTTTACAGGGGACGGATTTTTATATAATATGGTACGCATTATTGCCGGAACTCTTTTACAGGCAGGCTACGGACAGTTTACATACGACGATATAAAACAGGCTATGGAAAGCAGAATTCGCAGCAATGCTGGCGTCACTCTTCCATCCAACGCACTTTTTCTTACAGACGTCGAATATGACAGCAATTTCTTTATATAAAAAAGTAAGGAGGAATGAAAGATGCCAGTACCAACCCCTCACATTGAA
>OHTA01001299.1_pt1 | contig 13180 bp, 15 predicted proteins | sample 1578851 | NCBI WGS metagenome assembly OHTA01 (sample SAMEA3879578, study PRJEB24766) | human gut metagenome | biome: human-associated habitat; feature: feces | place: USA | collected 1985/1987 | reverse complement strand
CTGACGCTCTGCCAAGCCATATCCGCCAAAAGTGACAAACTTTGTGTAAAGTCTGTCCTTTGGCATCGAATGTAAAATATTCAGTTCATTCAAATTCAAAAAATCCGAATATGTAACGATATCGCGACTATATGCCAGATTTGACAGCTCTGACAGCCGCTTCTCCAACTGTTGTTCTTCCTTCTGCATATGAATAAATCCTAGTATCTGCCTCTCATGCTTGGTTTTTCCATGGAACCGCCGAGAAGATCCTGCAGATCTCCGGAAATATCTACATTCGTCGGTGTCACAAGGAAGATGTAATTAGAAATCTTCTGCAGATTTCCGCTGATCGCAAAAGTCGCTCCTGAAATGAAATCAATGATACGCTGTGCAACCTCCATGTGGATTCCTTCCATATTTAAAACAACAGCTTTTCCAGCCAGCAGGTAATCGCAAATCTCTCTCGTATCCTCCATGGAAGTAGGTTTGATCAGAGATACTTCCATGCTGCGGCGCATCTGCACTACCTTATTGTTAGAGGAACGTGGCAGAAAACGCGGCTTAGATTCCTCCTCGTGGCGGTAATCATCCATCTCTTCGTCCCTCTTGCCGAAAGAACGCTTCTTAATCACCGGTTTTTCTTCTTCGTAATCTTCCTCATCGAAGTAATCGTCATCATTCTCTGTGAGACGCATTGTATCCATTAATTTGTTCAGAATACTCATAACCCTATTTCTCTCCTATCTTTGCCCTGGTTCCAAAAATGCCCGTACCGACTCTTACCATAGTTGCACCTTCTTCAATCGCTGTCTGATAGTCTCCGGTCATTCCCATCGAAAGGACATCCATATGAATATTATCAATGTTTTTGCTGTTTATGTCAACACATAATTGTTTCAAATCGCGAAAATATTTACGATTATCTTCAGGATTGGAAACATATGGAGCACTTGTCATAAGTCCTCGTATATTAAGTCCCGGAAGTTTTGCAATTTCTGTTACTGTTTCAATCCCGTTTTCAAGTGTGATTCCGAATTTGTTTTCCTCAAGTGCAACATTGACTTCAATAAGAATATCAGCTGTTACATTTCTTTTTACAGCTTCTTTGCTTATTTCACGGGCAAGTTTTACCGAGTCAACTGAATGAATCATAGCTACTTTTCCAACAATATATTTAACTTTGTTAGTCTGTAAATGACCTATCATATGCCATTCTATATCATCAGGGAGAGTATCAATCTTAGAGACAAGCTCCTGAACATAATTTTCTCCGAATGTACGCATACCTGCATTATAGGCATCCATAAGCATTTCATTTGGTTTCGTTTTGCTTACGGCAATCAAAGTTACATCTTTGGGATTGCGTCCCGAACGCAGACATGCCTGTTCAATATTTTTTTTAACATTTTCAATATTTAATGCAATATTAGTTTCCATGTCATACCTCTTTTATAAATATTTTTAATAAATAAGCTGATTAAGTGAATATTTTTCTGCATCAAGTACTATTCTGTCATAGATTGACACTCCGTGTGAAATGCTTTTTTTTGAAATTACATACTCATTGTTTTCATCTATTATGTCAACAAGTTTAAATGTTGTATAACCGGTATTAATGCAATATACGCCTTTAAGTTTTTCAACGGCACCGATAACATATCGTTCTGTTGAATCAGGCTTAACAATATTACTTCCGGCTGTAAAATCTTCTTTGCTGACATAGCAGACATTATCATTTGATTTATAAATATCAGCGGTAACAAAACGTGTTGTTTTATCACCATTTGTTGAATATTCTTCACATATAAAACCATATGTATTACTGTTTCCACCGGTTGTAAGATAAGCTTTTGGAATTGTATAAAACTCTTCTTCAGTAATTGCTGAAACAGGTATTTTAAGGCCTGTGTTGCTTGTCGAAGTAAGCTCTATATCAAGAAAACGTTCATTGGCATATCGTATCATATATTTATTGAGACCAATTATTCCGTAATAATTGCCGTCCTTATTTGAAAGCGTAAATGAACCTGATGTTATAATGTTATCTTTTTTTATCTTAATTGATACACTTGACTTTTTATCAAGTTCATATGCTGATATATCTTTTTGGTCAAGCATAATGCATATATACCAGTTTTCGTCAGTTACGAGTTTATATGCCGGGCTTCCGGCAACTACGATATCTTCTGATTTGAGATTTTCTTTTTTGTAATTATTTTTATTAAATAAATCAGCAGAAAGATTATCTGTTGTAACATTTTCGTATCCATCTGTATAGTATGCGACTACACCGGATTTTTCACTTTTTATTGTCTGGAAAAGATTCTGGCTTCCGGTACTTGAAATTATGCTGTCAAGATTAGCGATTATATTTTCATTCATTGCCTGAAGCACCGCGGAATTCAGGTCTGTTTTCAGGTTATATATATCATAAAAATTGCTTCCGTCATAGTTAGTGCGGAAGTTATTAAGCATTGATTTGATTGATGCCAGATTCTGTTTTGATAACGAATTTTCATCGCTTTTTGTATACTGTGAAAGAATCTGTGATACACGGCCTGTTTCATCTACAGTACATATTGTATCATCAACTTTAACACGGCTGCTTTCTTTTTTGTAATAATTAATATCTCCTGAATATCCGGAATTAACAATTTCTTCTGTGCGAAGTGCGATTCCGGTAAATGTTGCATCAGATGTCAAAGCACCCATATCAACCTCATATGTTCTGACTTTTGATTTTGTAAGGTAAAGCGAAATAAAGCCTACAACATATATTAATATTATGGCAAATATAAATGCGGCTGCTTTCGGTCTTCTTTTATATTTTATGACTTTACGGCTGCTTTTTTTTCTATTATCTTTTTTACGATTGACTTTGGTGTGATTATTTCCCATAATAATCCTCATTTCTGATTAAAATTCCATTATTTTTCAAACATACTTATAATACTAAATGACATAATAATAAAAGCAGCTGATAAATCAAGGAGGTTGAATATGAATTCAAAATGTATTGATTATACTACTTTAACAATTATTATAATCGGAGCGATAAACTGGGGGCTTATCGGCTTTTTTAACTTTAATCTTGTTGCTTTTTTATTTGGACAGGCAACATGGATATCGCGTGTAATATATGCAATTGTTGGTCTGTGTGGACTGTACCAGATAAGTGTATACGGCAGAATCAGGGATTTAAGCGATTAAACTGTACCGCACAGGTAAATTATGCCGGCATCAGCTTAATTAAAGCTTAGCCGGCATATGCTTTCCTACTGATATATTTCTCTCCATTCCATATCACCACGTTCAAGTGACTTTATAAGAAGTTCTGCTGTTGCAAGATTAGTTGCAAGTGGAATATTATACATATCACATAAAATAGAAATTCTCTCTGAGTTTGGTTCATATGATTTTGGATTTACAGCATCCCGAAGAAAAACGACCAGATCCATCTGATTGCTCTCAATTAATGAACATAACTGGACATCTCCCCCAAGTCTTCCGGCAAGAAATTTATGCACTGAAAGATTAGTAACCTCTTCAATAAGCTGTCCTGTTGTTCCTGTAGCGAAAAGCTGATTCTTATTTAAAATTCCTCTGTAAGCTATGCAGAAATTCTGCATTAACTTTTTCTTTGAATCGTGTGCAATCAAACCAATGTTCATATTACAATACCCTTTCTCATTTTATATTCTATCCTTTAAAATCATCCGCAAAAATATCATCATCTCTTTCAACTTTTCTTTGCAGACTTACATTAAGAACTACTCCCATTGATATAAACAATGAAAACAGTGATGTCAGTCCATAACTGAAAAATGGAAGCGGAAGACCTGTATTTGGCAGGAGTCTTGTTACAACACCTATATTAATGAATGTCTGGAAACCTATATATGCCGAGACACCACAGCATATCAGCCGCCCGGCAAAGTCTTTTGCCTTTACTGCTACAATTATACACTCTATAACAATCCATGACAATAGTAGAATCGTTATACATCCACCGACAAATCCTAATTCTTCACCAATTACGGCAAAAATAAAGTCATTCTGGGCTTCTGCTATATAATGAGCATTTTTTAATGAGGAAGGATCATCATTATTAAGCCCTTTTCCACTTAACTGTCCTGAACCGATTGCACGTTCTGCATATTCCTGCTGATAATTGGAATCATCATATTCATTGGCATCTGAGTTAAGGAAGGCCATAATTCTTGTTCTTTGATAATCCTGTATAAAAAATACTTTGTTATCGGGATTGCTTATATAAATCATAAATCCGCTTACAACAGGCACAATTATGAGAAGTGCAATTCCGATTATTTTATAACTTAATCCTGCACAGAAAATTACTGTAAATAATATAAGAAATGTCAATAATGTTGTCGAAAGATTCGGTTGTTTCAAAATAAAAGCGAGCGGTATTGCAAGTAAAATTGCAAGTATTGTAAGAAATCTCCAATCGTTAATCTTATCTTTATACATGCATAAAAGCTTTACTGTAAAGAGAATTAGAAGCAGTTTTGTAAACTCTGACGGCTGGAACTGTCCGATAAGAGGAACTTTTATCCATCTTTTAGCACCATGGCTTTCATGACCAAACAGTTTAACAGCAAGCAATGCAGCAAGATTGACAATGTAAATAAGCCAATAATACTTTAAAATCCAGTTGTAATCTATAAAGGATACTGCAGCCATCAAAAAAAGTGATATTGCAAGACCTATGCACTGTCTTATCGTATATGCTGAATTGGCACTGTTGATAACAATTATACCAAATCCGGATGTAATAAGCAGTGCTATAACAAGTCTTATATTATATGAACGCAACTGATATTTTTTTAACATAAAAAATCCTCGTTAATCCTATTATTATTTATCGCTGTTACGCATATCTTTAATAGGAATATTTGCAAATAATGCAGGCACAGAGCCATTGTTTGTATCAGATTCTGTTGATGTAATCTGAATATCAAGTCCTTCTGCATCTATAACCATATATTTTGATATTACTTTTATAATATCATTTTTAATCATTTCCATGACTTCTGGCGAACAGTTCGCACGGTCCGAAACTAATAAAAGTTTAAGTCTGTCTTTTGCAACATCACCAGAGCCTTTTTTCTTAAATAAATCTAATAAGCTCATACATATTCTCCAATCTTTGGCACACGTATAATGTGCATCTATAGCTGCAAAATTAAATATTATTTGCCGCCTTTAAATAAAGCTGAAAGTTTTTTAAAGAAACCACCCTTGCCATTAAGATCAAGGAAAGGTACTTCTTCTCCGATTATTCTATGGCAGATATTCATATATGCCTGTCCGGCAAGTGAATCATCACCAACAAGAGGCTGGCCCTTATTAGTAGCAACTACTATATTTTCGTCATCAGGAACTGCACCAATTACATTAAGCTGTAAAATATCATTAACATCTTCAATTGACATCATTTCGCCACGGTTGACCATGTCCATGCGGATTCTGTTGACAATTAAGTCTTCATGATCTTTAAGTCCGTGTGCATCGAGAAGTCCCACAATTCTGTCTGCATCCCTTATAGCTGAAACTTCAGGTGTTGTGATAACCAAAGCTCTGTCTGCACCTGCGATTGCATTCTGGAAGCCCTGTTCAATACCAGCTGGGCAGTCAAGAATTATGTAATCAAAACCTTCAGGGTCAGATTTGAGTTCATCGAGTAACTTTATCATCTGCTCAGGAGTTACGGCTGATTTATCTCTTGTCTGTGCTGTAGGAAGAAGATAAAGCTTAGGGCATCGTTTATCTGTGATTAATGCCTGCTTTATACGGCAGTTTCCTTCAACAACGTCAACGAGATTGTATACAATTCTGTTTTCAAGTCCAAGAACAACATCAAGGTTTCTAAGACCTGTATCTGTATCAATCATTACTACTTTCTTTCCAAGTTTTGCAAGTCCTGTGCCAATATTGGCTGTTGTAGTAGTCTTGCCAACTCCGCCTTTTCCAGACGTTACTACAATTACTTCACTCATTATATGCCTCCCGGTTAATTAATACTATTAAATTACATTATGCGTAATTTTTTCAATTAAATCAATAATTTTTTAAAATTCTTTCAAATTCTTTTCTTTAAATTCGTATATCTTCAAGAATATCGGATGTAAGTTCTTCTATATAAATATTTCCGTCTTCAACAAACGATATTTTAGGCATCACACCTTTGTTTTTGCTCTTTTTCTTTGGAGCACTGTCTGAACTTCTTGCTATGACATCTGCAATCTTTATCTGCATAGGATTCATTTCAAGTGCAACAACAAATGCATGTTCGTCTCCGTTTGCACCGGCAAAAACATTACCGCGTAAGCTTCCAAGCACAATTACATTACCGGCAGAGATTATGCGTCCGCCAGGATTTACATCGCCAAGAACAATTACACTTGTCTCAGATTCAAGAACCTGTCCGGAACGAAGTGTTCCCTTATAAAACAGGCCTTCTGACGTACCGCCGGCATTATTGTTGTGTGCAGTTGTAGTGCCCGGCATTTCTTCCTGCAGTTCTGTCTGTGTTTTTACTGCCGCTTCAAATAAAGCATCACGGTCTTTATCAAGGTCTACAATACATAAAATATTCATTTCTGTTTCTTCCTGGATAATTTCCATAAGCTGTATCTGCTGGTCTTCTGACAAAAACCTGCCTTCAAACGCAAGTGCCATATCAGCTTTTCCAAAGAAAGCCGCTGATTGTCGGAATTTTTCTCTCACACTGTTTTTTAAATCGGCGAAACTGTCATCGCCGTTTAATACAACAGTTATACCATGTTTGTTACCTTTAATAATAACAGTATTACTCACCCTCATCACCTCGTTACTATATTATTCAAGTCCAAAATATAGATTAAGGACTTTGGCAGTAAGCTCAGATGCCTGCGAACCAGAATAACCATTAGGTATTGATACTGCCATTGCAATCTGTGGATTGTCATATGGAGCATAACTTATCATCATGGCATGGTCAGGCTCTTTTTTATTTTCCTGGGCTGTACCGGACTTAGCTGCAAAATTAAGATTTACTTTTGACAATGCAGAATACGTATTTACAACGAGATTCATTCCGTAATGAACCGTATCCCATATTGACTGGCTTATATTCATGACATTGGCAACCTCAGCACTGTTATCTCGTATAAGATTACCATTGTTATCTGTAATCTTATCAATAAGTGTAAGGTTGTAGCATGTTCCTGAATTAGCAACTGTTGTTACATATCTTGCAAGATTAAGTGTACTGTAAGCATGATTACCCTGTCCGATTGCTGAATATACCGCATCAATATTAGATGCACTAGGTGCTTTCTCGGCAATCTCAATACCAGACATTGTTGCAAGACCAAGCTCTTCTGCATATTTCTGCATTACAGAAGTTGCATATGTGTTATCAAATAATCCATTGCTTAAAGCAAGGTTGTAACCTACATTATAGAAGAATAAGTTACATGAGTCCCTGAGGGCTGTTGTAACTGTCTCTGTTCCATGACCGCTTCGTACCCAGCATCTTGGACTAGGTGTAATTTTATCAAATGTACCACTACAGTAAAATGAAGTTGAAGAATTGATAATTCCCATATCAAGAGCCATGATTGAAGTACATACTTTATATGTTGAACCCGGAGCATTCTGAGCCTGCGTTGCCCAGTTATAAAGCGGGTTGGATTTGTCATTGTTAAGCTGCTTGTAATAGTCTGCATCTATTGTTCCGGACATTCTGTTATTGTCATAACTTGGATATGATACAAGTGCAAGAACATTACCATTGTTAGGGTCGGTTATTACGCATGAACCTGAACATGGCTGTAATGCAAGCTGTGCAGGTGTTATTCTCTTTGATGATATACAGCTGCTCATGAAATCGTATGCAGATATTCTTCCCGAACTTAATGCCTGATAATCATCATCACCCTGAAGAAATCCCTGCTCAAATAACATCATACATACCTGTCGTCCGGATATATTGCCGTTCTCAATCATATACTTGTATAATTTTTTATGGAAATCTGCATCAGTCTCTAAAACATCAAATATATAATTGACAAGTTCATTATATGCTTCATCAAGGCTTGTATACTGTTCCGATGTAAAATCTGACATATTAATCCAGTTTTTTGTGATAGAATATCTTAAAAGCTGTTCAAGACTTGTTGAATTGCCATTAGTCCAGTCTTTATATACAGAATCATTCGTATCAACATTATTGGAATTAAATATGCCATTTGCTTTTAATAAATCTTTGTAAATATACCAGATATATGCCTGTTCTTCTTCTGAAAGCTGTCCATATGCTGTAGGTGATGATGTAAGTTCACTTCTTAACAAGTCAAATATCTGTTCTTTTTTAGACTGGAATGCTGCATACACATCACGTTCATTTTCAGTATTTCCCTGTGCAATCTTACTTGTTGATACTAGATTGTTATCAATAAGAGCAAAATACACCTCAGGTATAGTAATATAAATATTGTTAATATCACCGGTTGAAGCATTATACGTATACTTTGTAGTACCGCTTGTAAGGTTTGATGAAATTATAGATACAAGTTCATCTTCAATTGCATTGTATATCTTTTTCTGAAGTTCTATATCAATTGTAAGATATACGTCATTGCCAGCCTTCGGGTCAGTCTCATCTAACACTTCAGTTATTCGTCCTACGGTATCTACATATACGGTTTTTGAACCTTTTTCACCTGAAAGTTCCTGTTCCATTGACTGTTCAATGCCTGCTTTACCTACAACATCATTGTTTTCATATGATGAGTTTTGCTCTTTTAATGTTGCAAGTTCGGTTGTAGATACAGTACCCGTATATCCGAGAATCTGTGAACAGTATACACTGTCAACGTATTTACGGATATACTGCTGTTCAACCGTAACACCTGCAAGCTCATCTGAATTTTCAAGAATAGCTGCAACTGTCTGGTCGGAAACTTCATTAGCAATTGTAAAACTGATATATCTGTTATATGAATTTGCAGACATTAAAAGCCTTAAATTGATAATCTCAAGCACATGTTCAGGCGTGTATTCCTGCTGGTTAATTCCATAACGTGAGCAGAGTGAATCAATCATCTGTGAAGCAGATGAATTCTTTTGTTCATCAGATAACTGAGCAATTGTCTGCGTACCATAGGTATCCCTTTGAAATCTTAAAAGAGAGTTACCGCTCACAGTGTACTGGTAAGAACCATTTTCATATGTAATCTGGAAATCATTAGAATACTTATCACCTTTTTCTTCGATTATATTAAGTGTCTTATTAATTGCATTATTGATTGTTGCATTTTTAATGTCATTATCTTTGTATGTGCCGCTGTCACTGATTTTAACTGCAAATGCAAGTTCATTATACGCAAGAAGTACACCATTTTTATCAAAAATACGGCCTCTTGTCGCAGCTACACTTGTAGTTTTCTTTATAGATTCAGTAAGATTAGTTGCATATGATTCGCCATTTATAATCTGAAGTGAAAATAATCTGCTTACAAGTACCGATGCAAGTACTACAAATACAAGCACTAACGGAACAAGTCTTGACTTTAGTAAACTTAAACAATAGTCAAATATTTCTCTCATCAAATTTATTTACTCTCCTTTTATCTCTGACATTAAGATGTGAATTAAGCCATACAAGCGGCTTATACAATATTACAAAAGCAAGCATTGTATAAATCATCTCTGGTATTATAAATCTTGTCAGGAAAAATACAATATTCAGCCTGTTATGAAGAAGGAAATTACCTATATATGATAAAAATTCATATATTAAATCTCCTGCTGAAACTATAATAAGCGGAAATATAATTTCTGTGCCTTCATATCTTCTGTAAAATATACCTGCAAGGTATCCTATGTATATAAATACAAGCGAAGAAAAACCAAATAATGATGAAGCCGATAAATCATATAATACACCGGCAAAAAATCCTGTAAACATACCTTCATTTTTGCCATTAAAATATCCAAAAATAACAGGTATAATTATAAGCAGATTTGGCATAATTCCAGCAATGCTGATTACTCTTCCAAGTGTTACCTGAAAAAGATAAAAAAGCAAAATTATAATTAATTCTCCTATTTTTCTTTTCATAATGCTCCTTATATGATTACCGGTACAAGTTTAATTTCCGTTTTCTTTTTTCTTAGTAATTACAAGAACTTCCTGAAGATGACCAAAATCAACGGCAGGAACAAGATATCCTGACTGCGTAAGGTTATTGGCATCTGTTGTCACATCCTTTGTATATCCTATAAGAATACCAGGAAGATATTTGCCGCTTATGTTAGATGTAACTATCTTATCGCCATTACGGATTGTTATTCCGTTTTTAAAATATTGTATATGGATAAGTCCCTGATCCATAAGCTCAATATCTCCGCGGATTGTGCAGACATCCCCTGTATCAATAAGCTGTCCGCTGACATAACTTCCATCTTCTATAATGCTCTTTACAACAGAATAATTCTTACCGACTTCTGTTATGATTCCTACCAGACCGCCGCCGGCAATTACATTCATGTCTGTCTCAAGACCATCATCACTGCCTTTGTCTATAGTAAATGTAGAAAACCAGTTGTCGGATGATGTTCCGATTATTCGGGCTCCTGTTTTTGGATATTCTGTATATTTTGCATCAAGTTCATACAATTCACGCAGCCTTTCAAGCTCATAAGTATCCTGCTTTAAACGGTTATTTTCTTCTGTAAGATTATCAACCTGCTCATTAAGCTTTTCATTCTCATCTAAAAGCCTGTTGACTTCCTGAAGTCTGTCGTAACCGTCAGTTGCCCATAATCCCATATAATTCATTCCCTTTTGCAGAGGAACTACTACAGCAGAGACAACATTTTTTAAAGGGGTGACAAGTTTGTTGGTAAAAAAACTGATTGCGATAAATATCACGCAAAGTCCTGTCACCAGAATTAGTATGAATTTAGAAGTGAAAATTTCTGAAAACTTTTTTTTCATTTTACAAATTCCTTACATCTGTTCTAATACACCATATGATAATTATTAATCGTAAGTCTTATCCTGAGGAGTATATGCAACGCCTGCAAAATCAGGATTTGTAACTACGCCCATAAGACCTCTGACAACGCTTTCAGATGGATTTTCTACGATATTAACTGAAAGATTTGTCTCCTGGTTGATGAATTTTTCAAGGTTATTGATATTTGATGTACCACCTGATACATATATGCCGTTCTTGATAATATCAGCAGCAAGTTCTGGCGGAGTACGCTCAAGAATAACTTTTATTGAATCCATAATTGAATGAAGCGGGTCAACGATAGCCTGATAAATTACATCGGATGATATGTCAACGCTGACAGGAAGTCCTGAAAGGACATTACGGCCAAATCCCGGTGCAAAATGCTCTTCTGCCTTGACTGCACTTCCGAGTTCTTTCTTTAAACCTTCTGCAGTCTTGCTTCCGATTACAAGATTATATACTTTACGGACATTGCTTATAATGCTGTCATCAAGCTTATTACCGCCAATTTTAACTGATTTGCTGATAACAATACCACCGAGTGAAAGAACTGAAATCTCAGTTGTCTCAGCACCGATATTTACAATCATGATACCTCTTGATTTTGTTACATCAAGTCCGGCACCAATGGCATCAGCTACAGGTTTGTCAACAATATATATATTTTTTGCTTTAACTTTTGAATCAGCAACTAGTTCATAGAAAGCTCTTTTTTCTACTTCTGTCACATCTGTAGGAACTGCAATATAGAAATCTGTATTGCCCGGTGCTTTCTTATCACCATTAATCTTGTTGAAAAAGCTTAAAAGAAGTGTCTGCATATTTTCAATGTCTGCGATAACACCAAATTTAACCGGAAATGAAACCTCGATATTTTCAGGTGCTTTCTCATACATTTCATATGCTTCATCACCAAATGCAAGAAGGTCTTTCTTATTTGCAATTGCGATGATATTCTTTTCGTTTAAGATATCCTCCTTATCTTTACAGCACATTTTAAAATTACTTGTGCCAATATCAACTCCGTAAATGTTTGCCATGATTATGGACTCCTTTCGTTTACATATATTCTTTTTCTTTAAGACTAGTATACTTATTATCCCCGATTATTATATGGTCTAACAGATGTATTCCCATAATTTCTCCTGCTTCGGCAACTCTTTTTGTGACAAGTATGTCATTTCTGCTCGGAGTTTCATCACCGCTTGGGTGATTATGCAGAAGTATTATGGATGATGCACCGTATTTTAATGCTTCCATAAATATTTCTCTCGGATTAACCAGTGATGCATTGACTGTGCCAACAGATATTATACAGTCTCTTATACGGCAGCATTTGTTATCAAGGAGAACGAGAATAAGATGTTCTTTATCAAGTCCTCTCAAATCCTGCATGTAATAACCTGCTATTGTCTCAGGCGAAGAAAAATCAAGCTTTACAGCTGCTGTCTTTTTTGCAATTCTTCTTGCCAGTTCACATATGCACTGTATCTGCACTGCCTTAACCCTGCCAACACCCTTAATCTTCATAAGTTCCGGTATTGACAGATTCGCAAGACCGATTAGCGAATCATTATCATTAGTATCAAACCTGCCACACATCTTTATGATTTCTTCTGCAAGTTTTGTGGCATCAATCCCTTTCGTTCCGGTTCTTAAAATTGCTGCAATAAGCTGTGCATCACTTAATGATGACGCACCCAGTGCCATACATCTCTCATATGGCCTATGCTCATTCTCTCCGGTATGGGAATTTAAAAAATAACCTGATTCGTACAATTTGTCATCCTTTCCGGACAAGCGGATAATCAGATGAATCTGTAAATCACAATGGCAGCTATCACGCCAATAATACTTGCCACTGTAATCTTAATCTGCAAAGCAAATGTAATAACCAATATTCCCAGATCAAGAACAAGTGGATTACCGTTACTGTTGATGCCAAACGTATTGCCGTATGAGAGCCATGAAAGTCCTGAAACTCCTGCTGTCACCTCGGATATAAGTCCGCCGATAACAATGCCAATCATAATAAATAAAAGTAAAAGCCATCCGTTTTTGTACTTAGAAATACTACTCATGTCACTCCATTTCCGCTAAAAAGCATATAAATTTACAAATTAAGCTAAATTATTATATCATACTTTTTTTATAATGTATATAAA
>OHTA01001282.1_pt1 | contig 13258 bp, 10 predicted proteins | sample 1578851 | NCBI WGS metagenome assembly OHTA01 (sample SAMEA3879578, study PRJEB24766) | human gut metagenome | biome: human-associated habitat; feature: feces | place: USA | collected 1985/1987 | reverse complement strand
CGAAAAAACGCAGAATATGTCATTTTCTATGCAACTTATGCATTATAGAGTAAAATGGAATAAATTTCAATATTAATAGGAAATAATAAAATAGCTTTAATTATTTATGGTGGATATTTTTATTAAAATTTAAGAACTTAAGAGTAAGTTTAATTGACATCATATTGTTTTGTTTATTATAATTTCTTGTATATGATTATGAATTATTAGTCTGTAACATGTGTAAGACTGAAAGGAACATTTTATGAACTGGTTTGCTAAATTTGAGAAAAAATTCTCTAAGTATGCGATTAAGAATCTTATGTTTTACATCATTGTCCTTTATGCAATAGGATTTGTGATGAATACATTTTTTAATGGATTATATGACGCATATTTTTCACTTGATTTTGCTATGATTTTCAAAGGACAGGTATGGAGACTCATCACATTCATATTACAACCGCCTTCTAACAGCATAATATTTGTGGTATTTGTGCTGTATTTCTACTATCTGATTGGTTCGGTACTTGAAAGAATATGGGGCTCGTTCAGATTTAATGTATACTTCTTTACAGGAGTTATCCTTAATATACTTGCATCACTTATTATCTATCTTATATGGGGATTAAGCTTTAAATTAAGTACGAATTATATTAATCTTGCGTTGTTCATGGCATTCGCTATGGAGCAGCCGGATATGGAGGTTCTATTATTCTTCATTATCCCAATCAAGATTAAATGGATGGCAATACTTGATGCTGTAATATTCGGAATTACTATAGTATTCGGATATCTTGTGCCTTTTCTTCCAAGAAATGTATGGTACAGCCTGTATGCAGCAGGTTTCCTTGCACCATCAGCGATTATGTGTTATGCCAACGCAACGGCGGCGCTTGTGTCAATGCTGAATTTTATAATATTCTTCTTCCTGTACAAGAAAGGCCCGGCAAAGAGCAGTACACAGAGAAACTTCGACAAAGCAATGAGAACAGCAAAGAAAGCACAGCAGAATGCCAGAAAAGACTATTGGCAGCAGAATAATACAGCACAGTCTGGCACATATGGTTCTGCGTCCCCAGACAGCAGAACACAGGATAGTCAGGCACAACACGCGAAGCGCGGCGTGCCGAAGCACAGATGTGCAGTATGCGGAAGGACAGAACTTGACGATGAAAACCTCACATTCAGATTCTGCTCAAAATGCGCCGGCAACTACGAATATTGTTCCGACCACTTATATACCCACATCCATGTAACCGGGGATAAAAAATAAATCAGCTTTTCTACCACTATCAGGGCAATTGAAGTGTAGGCGGAGATATATAGATGTGTCATATGCTGGAATTTTTTGAGTCGTGTGATAGTTAAAGCCGTCATCTGCATAGCGCAGTTCAAAAAATCGCGTTCAAGCGGAGCGCGTTGATTTTTTGAACAAAAAAGCGAAGCGGATGACGGCTTTTACTAGCACCAGACGAAAAAATCTGCCAGCATATGATACATCTAAATATCGCAGTGTATACTTCCAACACCCCAAAAGCTTGTTAAATAAAAAACTTAGTTGATTTGACACGCAAATATGTTATTATATTGTAGGTATGTGTTTGAAAAGATTTTAATTATTTTGGAGGAAACAATGAAAAAGACTAAGATTATTTGCACAATGGGTCCTAATACTAACGACAGAAACCTTATTAAGGATCTTGCGTTAGCAGGAATGGATATTGCAAGATTTAATTTTTCTCATGGTGATCATGAGGAGCAGGCAGGAAGATTTGCCTTAATTAAGAGTGTAAGAGAAGAACTTAATATCCCTATTGCAACTCTTCTTGATACTAAGGGACCTGAGATCAGAACAGGTGCTGTTAAGGATGACAAGAAGGTTACACTTGTTGAGGGACAGAAATATACATTAACAACAAGACAGGTGCCAGCAGATGATAAGATTAATATGGTAACTTATGCAGGTCTTCCAGAAGATGTTACTACAGGTAATATTATTCTTATCGATGATGGTCTTATTGAGCTTAAGGTTGATAAGGTTGAAGGTACAGAGATTGAATGTACAGTAATTAATGGTGGTGAGCTTGGTTCTAAGAAGGGTGTTAATGTTCCTAATGTAAGCATCAGACTTCCAGGCATCACAGAGAAAGATAAGGAAGATATCATCTTTGGTGTTGAGCAGGGATTTGATTTTATCGCAGCTTCATTTGTAAGAAATGCAGCATGTATCGAGGAAATTAAGCATCTTCTCTGGGAGCATGGTGCAGATATTCCAGTTATTGCTAAGATTGAGAATGCCGAAGGTATTGCTAATATAGATGATATCATCAGAGTTGCTGATGGTATCATGGTAGCCCGTGGAGATATGGGTGTTGAGATTCCTGCTGAGGAAGTTCCACACGTTCAGAAGGAAATCATCAAGAAGTGTAATGCTAAGTATAAGCCAGTTATCACAGCTACACAGATGCTTGATTCTATGATCAGAAATCCAAGACCTACAAGAGCTGAAGTTACTGATGTTGCTAATGCTATTTACGACGGAACAGATGTTGTTATGCTTAGTGGTGAGACTGCTAATGGAAAGTACCCATTAGAGGCTGTTAAGATGATGGTTAAGATTGCAGAAAGAACAGAGCAGGAGATTAAGGGTCATTCAGTAGAATATTCTAATCTTCACAGTAAGAGAAGCATTTCAAGCGCTGTATGTAATGCTGCAGTTCAGACAGCAGATAACCTTGGAGCTAAGGCTATTATCTGTCCTACAATTTCAGGATTTACAGCAAGACTTACATCTAAGTTAAAGCCAGAAGCTGAGATTATCGGATGCTCTCCATACGATAATGTTCTTAGAAAGATGCAGATTTACTGGGGTGTTAGACCTATTAAGACAGCAACAGAAGCTTCTACAGATAAGATTATTGAGCATGCATTAGTAGTTTCTGAACATGCTGGTTTCGTAGAAGAAGGAGATACAGTAATTGTTTCTGCTGGTATCGCTACATCTTCTGATCCTTCATCTAAGAGAGGACTTACTAACACAATGAGAGTAGTTACAATCTAGTACATTTGATACATTTATTTCGGAATGAGGCTTGATTTTAATGTTCTATTATGTTATAAGTAATACACAATTAATATTACAAAGCGTTGATGGAAACAAGTAGGTTATTACTGAACTTACAGAAAGCAGCCGGTTGATGAGAGGCGCAAGGGTAAGGGTAACTGAATACATTCCGGAGCGGCGAACTGAAAGCATATTGTAAGTAGGGGCAGCCGGAGTAGCACACGTTATAGTGCATAAGTCCATGCTGGTGGACTTAATGAGGTGGCAGATGCGAGTCTGTCATGAATAAAGGTGGTAACACGTAAGTTCAGGCTTTCGTCCTTTTAAAGAAGGGCGGAAGCCTTTTTTGTAAGCAATGAGCCATGCAAGCCAGAATGTGCTTGCACAGATTCTGGCTTATATGGCGAATGCAGATAATGAACAACGGAGGTCGCAGACCGGGAGTTGTGAATTATCAAGGCTCGGGAGCAGCAAAGCTGCGAGCGCAAGCAGCAATAAAAAAGAAAGAGAGGAAACAAAAATGACACTTTATGACGAATTAGTTGCAAGAGGTCTTATTGCACAGGTAACAGATGAAGCACTTATCAAAGACCTTATTAACAATGGAAAGGCTACATTTTACATCGGATTTGATCCAACAGCAGACAGCCTTCATGTAGGACACTTTATGGCACTCTGCCTTATGAAGAGACTCCAGATGGCAGGAAATAAGCCAATCGCACTTATTGGCGGTGGAACAGCTATGATTGGTGATCCATCAGGACGTACAGATATGAGAAAAATGCTTACACCAGAGCAGATTCAGCACAATGTTGACTGCTTCAAGAAGCAGATGGCAAGATTCATTGATTTCTCAGATGACAAGGCATTACTTGTTAATAATGCTGACTGGCTTCTTAATCTTAACTATGTAGAACTTTTAAGAGAGGTTGGAGCATGCTTCTCAGTTAATAACATGTTAAGAGCTGAATGCTACAAGCAGAGAATGGAAAAGGGATTAAGCTTCCTTGAGTTTAACTACATGATTATGCAGTCATACGATTTCTATATGTTATACCAGAAATACGGCTGTAATTTACAGTTTGGCGGTAATGACCAGTGGAGCAACATGTTAGGTGGAACAGAGCTTATCAGAAGAAAGCTTGATAAGGATGCTTCAGCTATGACAATTACACTTCTTCTTAACTCAGAGGGTAAGAAGATGGGTAAGACAGCTTCAGGTGCTGTATGGCTTGATCCGGATAAGACAAGTCCTTACGATTTCTACCAGTACTGGAGAAATGTTGATGATGCAGATGTTCTTAAATGCATCCGTATGCTCACATTCCTTCCACTTGAAGAGATTGATAAGATGGATAGCTGGGAAGGTGCTCAGCTTAACAAGGCTAAGGAGATTCTTGCTTATGAGCTTACAAAGCTTGTTCATGGTGAGGAAGAAGCTAAGAAAGCAGAAGCTACAGCAAAGGCAATCTTTACTGGTGGGGATGCAGCTAACATGCCTACAGCAAAGCTTGAAGCAGACAGCTTTACAGATGATGAGATTGATGCAATTAATCTTGTGTTTGGAGCAGGACTTGCAACAACTAAGTCAGAGGCCAGAAGAACTATCCAGCAGGGTGGCGTTTCTGTAGATGGAGAGAAGGTAGCAGATATAGCAGCTAAGTTCCCTAAGAGTATGTTCGAAGGAGACGGAGTAGTTGTTAAGAAGGGTAAAAAATCTTTCGTTAAAGTATCTGTTAATTAATTGTTTCCCTGAAAAGGAAGGATTATGAAAAAAGATGAGATTACAAGGGTGAGGCTTTTAAGCCTCGCCGTTCTTATGGCACTGAGTCTGTTTATTTTACTTGTTCTTGTAGGAAATAATGAATTCGGACAGATAATCAGTAAAATGAATAATAATTCACTTAATATTTCTGAAAATCAGAATTCAGTATACAATCTGTATTACTATACGGGATTTAATGTTGTATATCAGTTATTTTTCTCGCTGACGGTATTATTTACGGCAGTATCACTTACAGGAATTCTTTTAAGAATAGGCAACACGGGTATAATTGCTTCTGTTGCTGCTATATTTAATATGATGACTGGTATATTGCTTTTAATGGCAAGAATATTGGAATCGTCATCATCAATGCATGCATGGATAGATTCTTTCTATATTGATGGTGTGGTAAAAGGACAGATTGAGACAGCACAACTGATGGATAAAATACCTGCGTTGTATATATTGTTGGTGATTTTGGGAATACTTGAGCTGATGATGGTGAAAAGCTCCGGTATCAGACACATAAAAATGTTTTCTAAAAATAAACAGACTAACGCAGTGGTTTTTCTTATGCCGGCTCTTGTTATATATGTGTGGGAAGGCTTTATAAGAAGAAATATATTGTCAGAAATTATAAAAAATGGTGATTCACAAAGGATGACAATTAATGAATATCTTACCGGATATTATATTGGCAATAAAATATTCTTTAACTGGTCATGGATGATAATGCTTTTAATAGCAACCATTATTTGTATAATTATACAATCAGGTATTATCAAGGGATTAAGCGGCAGGGCAGGAATGTTGGCAGGTATCGGTATTCCTGCACTTGTAACAATAATGCCATCTGTAATATATGCATTTAACCCGCCTGCACTGTTTGGATATATTACGCTGGATATATCGTTATGTGATATGACTGATAACGCATTTTACATGTATCTTGTAACTTTCTGCATGTGCATGACGGCTGCATACATACTGATATATCTTGTGATAAGCGGGCTTCTGGATATGAGAAAGCTGGCAGGTATATTTGTTATAAATGTTGTTATAAGTGTAATTCTTATGATTATTGTTTCGGGCAAATCTTCACTTGCAATCCAGTATATGCCATGGATAGTGGCAGACTGCGCATCAGTTATACTGGCGTTTATATGTGTGGCTGTTAAGCCTGTTAATAAGAAAATGGCTGAGTTATGCGGTGCCCCCAAAAAAGTCTGACTTTTTGGGGCACCGCATGATTAAATTCTGATTCAGCCATTATTTTATAACTGTTTAATATCTTTAATGTCGGTGTCTGCAACCATTGAGTAGTTGGTGTAATACACAACGAATCCCGGTTTAGCACCGGCAGGCTTTTTAACTTCTTTCTTTAATACATAATCGACTTCAACTTTTTCCTGCTCACGGCCTTTAGAGTAATAGGCGGCAAGGCTTGCTGCTTCTTCAAATGTTCTGTCAGGAACTTCCTTTCCATCTGTTTTAAGAAGTACATGAGAGCCTGGCATCTGCTTGGCGTGAAACCACCAGTCATTGCTGTTGCCTGTCTTGAAAGTAAGTTCGTCATTCTGTATGTTATTCTTTCCAACGTATATGTCAAATCCATCGCTTGATACAAAATGCATCGGCTTGTTGGCTGTGATTTTGTGCTTTCCTTTAACAGTTCTTTTAATATATCCAGTTTCAATAAGCTCTTCCTTAATGTTAGCAAGATCAGCTTCTGTTACTGAAATCTCAATTGCATTGATAATAGATTCAAGGTAACTTATTTCTTCAGTAATCTCCTGAATAAGACGGATTCCGGCTTCATAGGTTCTTTTAAGCTTGTTATATCTTGCAAAATATTTGTTGGCATTCTCAATTGGTGTGAGAGTGTTATCAAGCGGAATCTTAATTGTAGTATTATCGTAGTAATTAAGTGCTTCATATTCCTTAGAACCTGCAGGAATACCGTAAGCGTAGGTTGTAAGAAGTTCGCCGTAGATACGGTATTTGTCCTTTTTCTCAGTGTCCTTTATCTGCTTTTCCTGAATGTCAAGCTTCTTGTATGCTCTTTCAAGATGTGTTGTTACAATTCTTCTTATATCAACAGACTTCTGGTGGATTCGTGTTGCAATCTCTTTCTGTCTGTAATAATCGATAATCAGTCTGCTTATCGAATCATATTCTGTGTGGTTGTCATACATAGAAAGCTTCACAGCGGCAAATTCTGCAGGCACACCGTTGTCAGTTACCATATCGGGGTGGTAGATACCATTTCTTACATCGGACATAAGTGCGTCAAATACGTTGTATAATGCATCTTTCATAGGCTCATCAAGGCAGTTGGCAGGGTGTCCGCCATCAACTCGGGCACGGTATGCAAGCTCTTCTGCTATACATGTGCTTATTCCTGTGTAGCTTGAAAGCAGCGCCTTGACAACAGGTACAGGCTTTGTAAATACTGTTTCGTCAAAATGCTTTCTGTCAGCTTCAAGCGGATTAATCTTGTCAGAAGTATTAGGAATGAAATAAGGTCTTCCAGGTAAAACTTCCCTGACTGAGCTTGTCTGTGCTGATATATGCTTGATACTGTCTAATATAGTATTATTGTCGTCACATAATATTATATTGCTGTGCTTGCCCATGAATTCTGCGATTATGTGCTTTCTGCACAGGTCACCGAGTTCGTTTAAATGTTCTGCCTCAATATCAATTACACGCTCAAATTTTGGCTGTGTTATAGATATTATTCTTCCATTGTTCAAATGTTTTCTAAGAAGCATGCAGAAATTCGGTGCAGTAGCAGGGGATGGCTTGTTATCGTCTGTAAGATATGCAAGAGGAAGCGATGCATTTGCAGATAAAACAAGTCTGTACTGACCAGATTGTGTCTTTATTGTAAGCATTATTTCATCGGCTTCAGGCTGTGATATCTTGTAAAGTCTTCCGCCGTTAATTGTGTCGTTTAATTCATTAACAATACTGGATATTGTAATACCATCGAATGCCATAATGTCTCCTTTAATTAGTAATATTCATTAATCTTATTGCATTATATTAACATACTTATTGCTGTAAGTCTTGTTATCTTTCACAAAAATTGGTATACTTTCCTAAGCATTATATGCGAATGGAAGGATAGAAACAATGATTAAAAGTATGACAGGCTTTGGCCGGAGTGAAATTGTTAAAGGTAACAGAAAGATTTCAGTTGAGATTAAGTCAGTTAATCACAGGTATCTTGAAGCAGGTATCAAGATGCCTAAGAAGCTTAATGTATTCGAGAGCAGAATGAGAGACTTACTTAAGAAGTATGCAACAAGAGGCAAGATTGATATATTTATTAATTATGAGGATGATTCAGAAAGTCAGGTTAATCTTAAGTTCAATCAGAATATTGCTGATGAATATATGGCTATATTTAATAATATGTCCGAAAAATACAATCTTAAAAATGATATGACTGTTGGAGGTCTTGCCAGATTTCCAGAGGTTATCACAATGGATGAAGTGCAGGAAGACGAAGAGGAGCTGTGGCATTTTATAGAGGAAGCTATGAAGGCAGCCTTAGAACAGTTTGTTAATACAAGAATTCTTGAAGGTGAGAATCTTAAGAAAGATCTTTTAGGAAAGTTAGACCACATGGAGGAGCTTGTTGCATTTGTTGAAAAGAGAAGTCCTGAGATTATGAAGGAATACCGCAGCAAGTTAGAGAGTAAGGTTAAAGAACTTCTTGGCGATACAACTATTGATGAGAGCAGAATCGCAACAGAGGTTATTATATACGCAGACAAGATATGTGTTGACGAAGAAACTGTAAGATTAAGAAGCCATATCGAGCATGCAAGAAAATGTCTTAACGAGGATGGCGGCATTGGAAGAAAGATGGATTTCATTGCACAGGAGATGAACAGAGAGGCTAACACAACTCTATCTAAGGCTAATGACATTGAGATATCTAATGCAGCTATTGACTTAAAGACTGAGATTGAGAAGGTAAGAGAGCAGATTCAGAACATTGAGTAGGCTTTCAATATATTTTTAATTGGTTTTGATTAAATTTACTTGATTGTTTCGGGCTTGTTAGGTATAATAACTTGTGCACTTTATGTGCAGAATGAGGTAATTATATGAGCAAAGGACTATTATTAGTTATTTCAGGATTTTCTGGTGCAGGAAAAGGAACTGTTATGAAGCGACTTTTAGAGCTTCACGACGAGTATTCACTTTCTATATCAGCTACAACAAGAAAGCCAAGAGAAGGCGAAACTGACGGAAGAGAATATTTCTTTAAGACTGTAGAAGAATTCGAGAAGATGATTGCTGAAGATGCTTTAATAGAGCATGCACAGTATGTTGGCAATTATTACGGAACACCTAAAGCATATGTTGAAGAACAGCTTGATAAGGGCAACAATGTTATTCTTGAGATTGAGATACAGGGTGCCATGAATATCAAGAGAATGTTCCCGGATGCAGTGCTTATGTTTATAACACCACCGTCAGCGGCAGAACTTGAAAAGAGACTCCGTGGCAGAGGAACAGAAGATGAGGCGACAATTAAAGCCCGTCTTTCAAGAGCAGCAGAGGAAGCAGAAGGTGTTGAGGATTATGATTACATAGTTATCAATGATGAAGTTGATTTATGTGTGGTCCGAATTCATGACATTGTGTTAGCTGAGAAGATGAAAGCTAAGTATAATCTTGGACTGATTAATAATATTAAAGAAGAATTAAAGGTTTATTCGAAAGGAGAATAATATAATGATACATCCATCGTATACTGAATTAATGGCTGTAATTAACAGTGAGGTAGAAGAGGGCGAGCAGCCTTTAGTACAAAGCAGATATTCAATTGTTAAGGCAACTGCTAACAGAGCTAAGGAAATCATCGATGCAAGAAGCGTTGAGGAGAAGATTGCCAAGGCAAGAATTGAAGCAAGCAACAAGGAAAAAGAGAAGGATAAGGACAAGGATAAGGTTGAGGAGAAGAGAATCTCTAAGGAAGATGAGAGAAAGCTTCAGGTTGGAACTCCTCTTGTAAGATGTTCAGAGAAAGACAAGCCATTATCAATCGCAGTTAAAGAATTCTACGAAGGTAAGGTTAAGATTCTTGGAAGTACAGACGAGAATACTTCATTATAATTAACAAAGACTGATGTTAAGGGCAACTGCTTGTATGGGCGGTTGCCCTTTTGTGCGAGTAGTGATGAGAATACAAGCGGGAATCACACAATCATGCTTGTATGTATTGTGTGATTATCGCTTGCATTCGAGGAGCACCGCGACAACGACAGAACGAAGTTCTGGAGTATGAGCTACGAGAAAAAATGAGGAGTTTGAAATTTTATGACGAATAGATATGATGAGAAAGAAAGACGGATTCACTGTGCATTTTCAGAAAAATGCGGTGGCTGTGATTATGCCGGGATGAAATATGACAATGAACTTGCAGTTAAGCAGAAGTACATTGAAGAACTTTTTGGCGAATATGTAAAAGTTGATGATATTGTTGGAATGTACAGACCAATATATTACCGCAATAAAGTTCATGCAGTTGTGGGAATTGATGATTCCAGAAATGTAATAGCAGGAACCTACGAGGAAAACAGCCACAGAATAGTTGATACATCGGACTGTATGATTGAAGATTCACAGTGTACAGACATTATTAAGGATATTAAAGAACTAATAGCTTCATTTAAATATCAGCCATACGACGAAGATGCGGGAAAGGGAATGATCCGACACATTCTTTTAAGAAAAGGATTTTCGACAAAGGAGATTATGCTTGTTATTGTTACAGCAGGAGTCGCATTTCCATCAAAGAACAATTTTCTTAAGGCATTATGTGAGAAACATCCGGAAATTACTACAATTGTGCAGAATATTAATGACAGGCGCACAAGCATGGTGCTTGGAAAGAGAAATATTGTTCTTAAGGGAAAAGGTTATATCGAGGATGTGTTGTGTGGCTGCAGATTCAGAATAAGCCCGACATCATTCTATCAGATTAACCACCAGCAGACTGAAAAGCTGTACAAAAAGGCAATCCAGCTTGCTGATATATCAAAAAATGACACTGTAATTGATGCATATTGCGGAATTGGTACTATTGGAATAGTCGCCTCAAAAAAGGCTGGCAAAGTTATAGGAGTTGAGCTTAATTCAGAAGCTGTATCAGATGCTAAGATAAATGCTTCAATTAACAATATAAAGAATGTCACATTTGTTAATGCTGACGCAGGAGATTTCCTTGTTGAGTATGCGAAAAATGCAAAGGCAGATGTTGTCATCATGGATCCTCCAAGAAGCGGAAGCACACCGGAATTCCTTAATTCTCTTCTTAAGATTAAGCCAGACAGGATTGTGTACATTTCATGCGGACCTGAAACACAGGCAAGGGATATAAAGGTGCTGGTTAAGGGTGGATATAAGGTTACGGCATGTCAGCCATTTGATTTGTTTCCTCATACGGAGCATGTAGAGACGGTTGTACTGCTTTCCTACAAAAAGCCAAACGGACATATCAACGTAAAAGTTGAGTTTGGCGAAGGTGAGGGAAAAGTACCGCTTGATAATATCGCTAAAAGAGCCGAAGAATACAAGCCCAGGGAACGAGTGACCTACAAAATGATAAAGGAGTACATAGAAGCAAAATACGGCTTCAAGGTACATACCGCATATATCGCAGAGGTAAAGAGAGATTTAGGCTTGCCAATGTATGATGCTCCTAATGCGGTAGAAGAATTGAAACAGCCGAGGAAGCATCCGACAGCGGAGAAAGTGGAAGCGATAAAGGATGCATTGAAGTATTTTGAAGTGATTTAATAATGATGAGCGTATCATTAAAAATAGTGGTACGCTTTTTCTTTAAAATATTTGGGAAGCAATATATAAGTGTTGAACATGCTTGAAAGGAGGAAAATGGAGTGAACCGTATTACAGAAATAACAAAGCGAGATATTTTAGATTTATTTCAGAATGGATTAGAGATAGACGAATTTTTTCAAACCCGAACCGTTACTTATAATTATTATGGTCGCCTTGAAGAAATAGATTTTCTTAAAAGATTATATGATTTGGAGAGAATGCCAAGTTTTGATTCAAGATTTGCAAATGCAGAACAGGATATTTGGCAACATACAGTGAATAATGATGATTATCCATACTGTTGGGTTTTTGAAGACAAAAGATTCAATTTACAAGATGGTAGCGATGAAGTATATTTAAAATTTCTTTGCGAAGTATTTCACCCTGCTGTTCGATATGATAAGGGATACTGGAAAGAATTTTTAGTGGCAATTAACAAGCTATTACAAAATGACGGTTATGAGATTTACCCTGCTGAAAAAATATCCAATCGTGATGTTTATGGATGGAGAATATATCAGCAAGAAGATAATACGTTGTTTATTCCATATTCTCAACGAAATGCAAAGGACATAAAAGCAAAAAATATAGTATTGTCCATAAAGCGGAAAGCGAGAAATCAAATTTATCAGTTTCTGGAGCGATATAATATCGTATATCAAGCGACTGACGAAACGGGATGGAATTATAATACAACAGTAGCTGAGGATGTTTTTAATGAAATAAGGCAATTTTATGTGCCAATGTGTTATAATGATAAAAAAGAATATGTTGAAACTGCTGATTTGCAAGCATTCATACTTTCTAATTCTCCATTTTGTGTGTTGGACGCAATAGAGTTTTTTGCGAAACATAGTATCTCAGATGACTTTGAACCACAGATTAATGCTATATTAAAACTGAATGAGATACCATTTCAGCTTTCCAAGGGGAAGCTAATGAATACATTTGATACTCAGATAAATAAAAATTCATTAGTGTCTGTTCAAGAAGTAGGACTGAAAGAGTTATTACAAGAGGCTTCAAAATATTATGATGAAAACAATTTGCAAATTGCAGTGGAGAAACTTTGGGATGCATTTGAGAGACTAAAGACATATTACTGCTCATCGACTGTAGATAAGAAGAAATCGGTTAATAAGATTATAATGGATATGGGTAATAATCAACAGCCGTTTTTAGAATTATTTGAAAAGGAATTTCATGAGCTTACCATACTTGGCAATAATTTTAGAATTCGACACCATGAAACAACAAAAACGGATATTCAGGATAAAAGGCATTATGAATATTTTTATAAACGTTGCCTGTCTTTAATTTCAACCGCAATCCAGTATTTAGATGGAAGAAATTTATGATAGGAATGAGTTTTTATCAAAATCTCCCAGTTATAGATTTGTATATTATTTTTCCGAAACTTATAATGAAGCTAAAGATGTGGAGGTGTGCTTATGAGAGCGAAATTTAATCATCTATATTTGGATAGCCACGAAAGAAAACTTTTGATACATAGCCTTGTATGTGGGGATAAAGGAAAAAGCGGAACAGGGATATTACTCTGATGAAAACTCTGTCACAGAATA
>OHTA01001280.1_pt1 | contig 13270 bp, 10 predicted proteins | sample 1578851 | NCBI WGS metagenome assembly OHTA01 (sample SAMEA3879578, study PRJEB24766) | human gut metagenome | biome: human-associated habitat; feature: feces | place: USA | collected 1985/1987 | reverse complement strand
CTGCCAATGGCCGTAATGCTGCACTGCAGGCCCATGGGGATGCCCATGTTGCACAGCTTTGCGCAGTGGGTCAGGCTGAAACGGCCCTCTTCCCTGCTCCAGCGCAGCTCCGGGTAGTGGCGCATGATGTACAGCAGACTGCCAAGGCCCGCCACCGCCTGACTGAACACGGTAGCAAAGGCCGCACCGAATGCGCCCATGTCGAATACGATGATGCACACAAGGTCAAGCCCGATGTTCAACACGCTGGCCACCAGCAGAAAATACAGCGGGCGCTTGCTGTCGCCCAGTGCACGCATCAACGCACTGGTCACATTATAAAGCAGAGTGAAGGGGATGCCTGCAAAAATGGTGCGGATATAGATATCCGCAAGGTCGATGATATCGGCCGGGGTGTTCGTCCACACCAGCACCAGCCGGGTCATAGCCACCGTAACGATGGTGAGCACCGTGGCAAAAGCGATGGACAGCCACACGGTATTGGCGGTGTAGCGGCGCATCTCCTTATAATCCTTGGCGCCGAAAGTCCAAGAGATCGGGATGGAAAAACCGCAGGCGATGCCGTTCACAAAGCCCAGCACCAGATAATTCAGGCCGCCCACACTGCCCACAGCCGCCAGCGCCTCCACGCCCACAAAGCGGCCAACGATGATGGTATCGGCCAAATTATAGAACTGCTGGAACAGACTGCCCAGCATCAGCGGCACCGCAAACGCAAGGATCAGCTTGAGCGGACTGCCTTGGGTCATATCCTTTGTCATAGTATAAAATCCTCCTGCCACACTGGGAACCGGCTTGATGTCGTGATTTTTGCCGTGAAAAACGCCCTGCCGGAAAGGGGCAGGACGTTGTGTGCATTCATGAATGGTATTATAGCGGAGTGACGCAGGATTTACAAGATTTGCATTGCATCAACATTTACGAATTTTTGCAGAAAGAATTGGTGATTTTGCTTATTCCGAGTAATGCGCAAGGAACTGCTTGGTGCGCTCTTCCTGCGGGTGCTCGATGAGCTGCCGGGCAGGGCCTTCCTCCACCACAACGCCGCCATCCATGAACATGATACGGTCGGCCACGTCACGGGCAAAATGCATTTCGTGGGTGACGATGATCATGGTGGTCTTGCGGTCAGCGAGGTCGCGCAGGACGCGGAGGACTTCGCCGGTCAGCTCGGGGTCGAGGGCGCTGGTAGGCTCATCGAAGCAGAGGATGTCCGGGTGGAGAGCCAGCGCACGGGCGATGGCCACCCGCTGCTGCTGGCCGCCGGAGAGCTGATGGGGGTAGTGGCCCGCCCGCTCCGACAGGCCCATCTGGGCCAGAAGCTCCCGGGCCTGCGCCTCGAGGCGGGCGTGGACGGCCTTTTTGTCGGCCTTGTAGCCGGGCTGCTCCCGGGCCAGAAGCTCCCCCGCCAGCATCACGTTTTCCAGCGCGGTGTACTGGGGGAAAAGGTTGAAGTTCTGGAACACGAGGCCGAAATGGAGGCGCTTTTTCCGCACCTCGCTCTCCCGCTGGGTGGCGGGGTCGGCGGCGTCCCACATGGTCTCGCCGTTCACCCGGATGACGCCGGTGTCGGGCCGCTCAAGGAAGTTGAGGCAGCGCAGAAGGGTCGTCTTGCCCGAGCCGGAGGAGCCGATGATGGCCAGCGCCTCACCCTGTTCAAGGTTCAGCGAAATATCTTTGAGCACCTTGGTCTCGCCAAAGTTTTTGCCGATGCCGGAGGCTTCAAGCAGTGCCATGATTCAGTTTCCTTCCTTTCATCAGCGGAAATAATCCAGTTTCTTTTCAGCCCAGCCGAACAGCAAAGTCAGCGCGCCCACGAACACCAGGAAGAAGATGGCGGTGGAGAACAGCGGCCAGATCAGACCCTTTGCACTGTACTCCTTGGCCATCATGATGATCTCCTTGTTGGCGATGGTGTTGGCCAGCGAGGTATCCTTGACGAGGGTAATGACCTCGTTGCCCATGGGGGCCAGAATGCGCTTGACCACCTGCAGCAGCGTCACCTTGAAGAAGATCTGCGTTTTGGTCATGCCCAGCACCTGACCGGCCTCGGTCTGGCCCTTGGGAACAGCCTCGATGCCGCCGCGGTAGATCTCGGAGAAGTAGCAGGCATAGTTGATGGCAAAGGCCACCACCGCCGCCACCATGCGTCCGCCGGAGCCGGAGGGCCACGGGTTATTCATGCCCAGCAGGCCGGGGCCAAGGTAGATCACGATGATCTGCAGCATCAGCGGCGTACCGCGGATGACCCACACGAAAGTTTTCACCGCGCCGGAAAGCGGCTTGCACCGGCTCATGGAGCCGAAAGCGACCACCAGACCCAGCGGCAGCGCAAACAGCAGGGTCAATGCAAACAGTTCACAGTTGAGCAGAAACGCGCCGGAAAGGCGCCCCAGAATCACAGACACAAGAACACACCCATCAATCCGTTTTTTGAACTCCTTCAGTCACCTTCGGTGACAGCTCCCTCAATGAGGGAGCCTCACGCTTATCGGCAACAAAAAGCCTCCCTCACCGAGGGAGGTGGCATCGCGCAGCGATGACGGAAGGAGTAATTACATTATTATAAAACTTAATCGGCCAGAGCCAGATCGTACTTGTCGGCCAGAGCCTGCATGGTGCCGTCAGCCTTCAGCTCGTCAAAGACGGCATCCACAGCGGCGGCGGTATCGCTGCCCTTACGGAAGGCCACGCCATACTCCTCAGCATTCAGCTCGTCCACGATCTTCAGGCTTGCATAGTCGGTGCCCTCACCGATCATGGCGTTGGCCAAAGTCAGATCCAGAACAGCCGCATCTGCAGTGCCTGCGGCAACTTCCATCAGGCAGTCGGTCTGCACGCTCTTGGAAACGTAATCGGCCTGTGCCAGATTCTCGTCTCCTTCGATGGCAGCCTCACCGGCAGAGCCGGCTTCAGCCACTACAGTCTTGCCCACCAGATCTGCAGTGGAGCTGTAGTCGGTACCGTCCTTCACGACCACGACCTGTGCGTTCTTGGCGTAGGCCTTGGTGGTGGCGGTGTTGGCCATGATATCATCGGTCAGGGTCATGCCGTTCCAGATGCAGTCGATGCTCTTGGCGTCCAGCTCAACCACCTTGGTGTCCCAGTTGATCTCCACGAACTCCGGCTCGACCCCCAGCTTTTCGCACACAGCCGTTGCCAGCTCGGTGTCAAAGCCGGTGAAGTTGCCGTCTGCATCGGTGTAGTTCATGGGTTCGTAGACGGTGTAGCCAATGACCATCTTGCCCTTTTCCTTGATGTAATCCAGATCACTGGCAGCGGTTTCCGCAGCAGAAGCAGCTGCGCTGCCGGATGCGGCAGAAGATGCCACGGTGGAAGTGGATGCGGCACCGCCGCAGGCGGCAAGGCTCAGTGCCATGGCACCGGCCAGAAAAGCGGAGACTAAACGTTTCATAACAGGTTTCCTCCCTCGTTATTTCCCAAAAGATGTTCCCTCTCAGTTTAGCATTTTATCATGCTAAAGTGTTAAACTGTGACTATAGAATAGCGCGTTTGAGGGCATTTGGCAAGAGGAAATATAAAAGTTAGTGCATATTGCCCTTTATTTTTTTCTTTTCGTTTCGTCTCTTGTTGAATTGCACAAGTAAAAGAGGAAAGACGCAGTGTCTTTCCCCTTTCCGAACGCTTATTCTTCTGCGAACGCTGCCAGTGCCGCCTTTTGCAGCTCTGTCACTGAAATAGTACATACAGCCGCAAGGTCGGCATCCGAGCCGTCATCCGGGATGGACGCCACCTCTGCGCGGGTCCGGCCCTTGAGGTAGTCGCACCAGCCCTCGCTGTGCTCATACCATTCTTTGTCCAGAGCGGATGCACCGCGCATCCCGTACTGATCGCCCTGCTCCAGCTTGGTTTTCACCAGCTCCGGTGCCGATACGGTGCCGTCCGCGCTCACCGTCAGGGCAGGCTCCGTCACGTCAGCGATAGCACCGGTCACGCGGTCGTCAGCATCCAGCGTCAGAGCCGTCACCGTAATGTCCACCTGCGCGGTCACATCGTGGTCGTCGGCGGCGGTCAGATCTTTGGTGTCATTGCGCACCGACACACCCAGCACAGCACGGTCACCGCGGGCCGAGCCAACCGCCTTTGCGTTCTCACAGGCGCGCACCACCGCATCTCGATAGCCGTCCACTGCAATGGTACAGCCGGAAAGCAGGTCGGCATCCTTGGGCTTGCCGTCATCGTCGGTGGCAAGCTTTTTCACCTCGTCGGGCGTCTTACCTGTGAGAAAATCGCCAAAGGTATCTGCCTGTTCTGCCCAGCCTTTTTTCAGCGAGGACACCGCAGCCAGCGGGTAGTCCTCCCCCTTCTGGCGCTTGGTAAGAGTTTCGCCGGGCATCGTCACCTTGCCGGTGCCGTCCCCCGTTACAGAAAGTTCCACCTCATCCAGCATCACATCGGCCACTTTCCCCTCAGCATCCAGCAAAACGGCGGCAGCGATCGTGTTGATCTTCCCGGCACGCTCCTCTCCGTCCGCTTCCGTCAAAATGCCAAGGCCGGTGCGCCATGCGGCGTTCTGCGTGGTCTGGGACGAGCTGCCGCCCATGCCTGTGCTCATGCTTCCGGAAGAACCGGAGCCGCTCCCGCCGCAGGCGGTGAGTGTCAGCGCCGCCGCCAGCGTGCAGCCCAAAACCGTGCAGGATATCTTTTTCGTTATCATCGAAACGCTCCCTTTCCTGCCCCATCGTAAAGGGGCTTTTGGGCTAGTTTGCCCGGAAAGCAGCGGTTTTATTTCGCGTCTACCGCGGTCTGTCGTTTCTTTTACATTAAAGGGCTCAGCAGCCGCAGCACGCTGTCCAGCACAGTGCCCAGCAGACCGGTATGGCAGTCCGATACCTGCACCTCCCGGCATTTGAGCAGTGTATCCCGCACGTCATCCCGCAGGACGGTCACCTGACTGTTGTTCTGCAGCAGCACGCCGCACTCGAAGTGCAGGAACAGGCTGCGGTAATCCATGTTGATGCTGCCCACCACAGCGGTGCTGTCATCGCTCACCCAGCACTTGGCGTGCAGGAAGCCGGGGGTGAACTCGTAAATGCGTACACCCGCCCGCAAAAGCGGCAGATAGTACGACCGGCTCAACCGGAATACCAGCTTCTTGTCCGGGATGCCCGGCAGCACCAGACGGACATCCACCCCGCGCTTGGCGGCGTTTTTCAGCGCATCCAGCATTTCCTCGCCGATCGCAAGGTAGGGTGTATAGATGTAGACATACTGTTTTGCCTGCGCAAGGATATTCAGATAAACGGTTTCTGCCATGGGCTCCTCGTCCAGCGGACTGTCTGCATAGGGCTGCACCACGCCGTCCGGCACCAGCGGCACCAGCGGCATGGGGCGAAACGCATCATAATCCGTCTCGCTGGGGCGAAAGGCGTTCCAGAAGTTGAGGAACATCACCGTAAAGTTCCACGCGGCGTCGCCTTCCACACGCAGTGCTGCATCCTTCCAGTAGCCGAAGCGCTGCTCTGCGTTGATATACTCATCTGCCAGATTCACACCGCCGGTGTAGGCCACCGTACCGTCAATGACTACAATCTTGCGGTGGTCGCGGTGGTTCATCACCAGCGAGATCAGGGGCACCACCGGGTTGAACGGGATGCAGCGGATGTGCGCCCGCTCCATCCGCACGATAAAATCGGCAGGCAGGCCCAGCAGGCTGCCAAAATCATCGTAGATCAGACGCACATCCACGCCCTGTGCCGCCTTGCGGCGCAGGACCTTCTCGATGCCATTCCACATGCAGCCATGGCTCACGATGAAAAATTCCAGAAAGATGCTCTTTTGGGCCTTTTCCAGATCGGCCAGCAGCTGCGGATACATCGCTTCGCCGCTGGCAAAATACTGCGCACGGGTGTTCTGCCATGCCGGATAGGGGCCATACTTTGCCACATAACGGCTCTGGCCCTGCCCGTCGGCATTCAGACTGTCCAGTACGCCCGGCTGCTGCTGCAGGTCTTTTTTATGTGCGCTGTCCACAGCATGCATTTTCAGGCTCAGGCGCTTGCTCGGACGTTTGTTGCCAAAGGCCAGATACAGCGCACCGCCCAGCAGCGGCAGGATGCCGATCAGTGCAATCCAGCCCACCTTATAGGCGCTGTTCTCGTCCTTGCGCACAAGGTACAGGATAATGAGCAGGCTCAGGGCGTTGAGCAGACCGTTCACCCATACACGGCCTGTACCGGTGGTAATGGAATAGAACACCCAGCACAGCCACAGCAGCTGCAGCGCTACCAGCACCACCGTGATGGTGACGCGATTCAGGATGCGGTTGAAAAAGCGCACGATCGGCGAACGAAAAAACATCGGCCTGCCCTCCTCCTTTATTATAATATGTGTAAGTATAGCGCGGTTTTGCAGCTTTTTCAAGATTTGCGTTGTTTCCTGATGCGCCCCGCAAAAAGCCGACCGGAAAAATCCGCAGATTTTTCCGGTCGGCAAACAAAGAAATGATTTTTTGTCAAAGAGACAGCTATTGCAGTTCCCGCGCAAATGCGGAGCCATTGAAAGCCGCTTTATGCTTCGGCTTCGCCGTCCTCAAAGCCCACCATCAGGCCGCCCTGCTCAGCGTAGTAGCTGCACAGGCCGCCGCATTCGGTGACATCCACCTGTGCGCCTGCAAACACCGCATGGATCATCAGCTTCAGGCGCTTGGCAGCTTCCGGGTTATCACAGTGGGCAATGTGCACTTTGCCATCGGTAAAGCCGTGATCCTTCAATTCCAGCACGATGCGCTCCAGTGCGCCGTGCTCGCCACGGGTCTTGCACAGCACCTCCAGCTCGCCGCTCTCACTGGCCTGACCAATGACCCGGATGCCCAGCACCCGTGCCACGGCGGCAACGGCGGGCTTCACACGGCCGTTGCGGGCCAGATTTGCCAGTGATTCCAGCGAAAACACCAGATGCGTGTGCTTGTGGTAAGCCAGGATCGCCTCACAGATCTCGTCAAACTCCATCCCGATCCGGACAAGGTCCCGCAGACGCTCTGCCAGCAGACGCAGTTCCGGCCCGGCAGACAGGCTGTCCAGCACAAAAATACGGGCCTCCGGGTGTGTTTCCTTGTATTCTTCCGCTGCCAGCAGTGCAGCATTGTAGCTGCCGGACAGTGTGCCCGTGATGGTGGCAACAAAGATCTGCTCTGCACCCTCATAAGCAGCCAGCCAGTCTGCCACATTGGGGCAGGAGGTGCTGGTCTTGCCCTTGTAAGTACGCAGAGACCGGGCCATGCCCACAGCATCCAGAGTGCCGTCATCCAGATATTCCTGTTCATCCGTGACGATCTTCAACGGCACACAGGCAAAATCCACGCCCGGCAGGGCATACAGACTGGACGAAGAATCCACAACGATCTTGGTTTTCATAAAATGCACGCTCCAAATCTATTTTGTGATAGCAGGTCATTTTTGTATTTTCCGTGCCTTACACGCACTTCCGCCTGCATGGTTTTTCGGTTCACTGCAGACATCATAGCAGTTTTTCAAAAACCTGTCAAGGGATTTTATGCATTCTTTCAAAAGTTTTAAAAATCCGTTGACCAAAGTACAGATTTGCGCTATAATACCGCCATAAAACCATTTTCTGTATCCCGCGCAGCCCAGCTGCGCCAATCTTAGAGAACTGCTTACGATATGAAAACTGAAACCAAATGCCGCGTTGCGGCCTGCGCCGCCGGGTTTGCCCTGCCCCGGTACGCCGATCTCCCGCAGATGGGGCTTTACCTTGACCAGACCGTGCAGTACGTCAACAGCTATTTCCGCACCTTCTGCGGCGTGGAGCTCACCTCTTCCATGGTCAGCAACTACGTCAAAAAGGGCATTCTGTCCCACCCGGTGCGCAAGAAGTATGCCCGCGATCAGATTGCATCCCTGATGTACATTGCAGTCTCCAAGACTGTTCTTTCGATGGAAAACATCGACGCCCTGTTTAAAATGCAGCGGGCGCACTGTTCCGCCGGGGCAGCTTATGACTACTTCTGCGACGAGATGGAGAACTGCCTGCCGTTCGTATTCGGCTGCACCAGGGAGATCCGCGACCTTGCCGTGGATGCCGCAGATGAAAAGCTGCTTCTGCGCAGCACGATCCTTGCAGCGGCAAACAAAATGTATCTGGACTGCTGCTTCAACGCCCTGCGGCAGGAGGAAAACCTCTGGGACACCATTCTGCCTGATCTGGCATAAGAACACAAAAAAGCCGTGCCTCCACAAAAGGAAGCACGGCTTTTGCATTTTATACGTTCAAGATCAGGTATCCTGCAGTTCCCCGCGGCTTGCAGCCTTGAGGTATGCAAAGATGAAACCGTCCAGATCGCCGTCCATCACAGCGTCCACATTGCCGGTCTCGTAGTTGGTGCGGTGATCCTTGACCATGGTGTAGGGCATGAACACATAGCTGCGGATCTGGTGGCCCCATGCGATCTCGTTCTGCACGCCCTTGATGTCGTCGATCTTATCCATATGCTGCTGCTTTGCGATCTGATACAGCTTTGCCTTCAGCATTTCCATTGCGTAGTCACGGTTCTGGAACTGGCTGCGCTGGGTCTGGCAGCTGACCACGATGCCGGTGGGCTTATGGATGAGTCGGACAGCGGAAGAAGTCTTGTTGATGTGCTGGCCGCCGGCACCGGAGGAGCGGTAGACCTGCATCTCGATGTCCTCGGGGCGGATGTCCACCTGAATGGTGTTGTCCAGCTCGGGCATCACTTCCAGCGAAGCAAAGCTGGTCTGACGGCGGGCATTGGCGTCAAAGGGCGACACACGCACCAGACGATGCACGCCGTTCTCGCTCTTGAGCAGACCGTAGGCGTTGGCCCCCTTCACCATCATGGAGGCGCTCTTCATGCCGGCTTCATCGCCGTCCTGATAATCCAGAACCTCCACGGTCATGCCGTGGTTGGAAGCCCACTTGTTGTACATGCGGTACAGCATTTCGGCCCAGTCCTGTGCCTCGGTGCCGCCGGTGCCGGCATGGAAGGTGAGGATGGCGTTGCTGTGGTCGTACTCACCGTTCAGCATCGTCATGAGCTGCAGCTCATCCACTGCCTTGCCCACAGCGTTCACGGACTCCTCTGCTTCGGGGATCATGGCAGGGTCGTATTCTTCATCCAGCATTTCCAGCATGGTCTCAGCGTCATCGTACAGGCCCTGCAGCTTTTCAAAGCGGCTCAGCTTGCCCTTCAGGTCGCCCACCTCGTCAAACACCTTTTTGCTCAGGTCTGCATCATCGTAAAAGCCGGGGCGGGACATGGTGTGCTCCAGCTCCTGCACGCGCTTGCGGGAGGCATCGATGGCCAGAGCCTCTTCCAGGTCCTTGACCGCCTTGCCGTAATCGGCAAGCTGCACCTTCAGTTCGTCAATCGTGATCATTCTTTCAGTTCCTCTCGAAATGATAATAAGGTAAAGTCTTTTATTTTCAAAAGACACAGTTTATACACAGATACTTCACTAGTATACCGACAATCTGTGTTAAAGTAAAGAGGTAAATGGATTATCCTGCTGGAATTTTGAAGATTTTTGCCTTTTCTTTTCGTTCTCAGGGGAGTATAATACCAGTATGAATCATATAACAGGAGGAAATCATGCCGAAATATTATGGCTGTCCCTGCGAAGGCTGCGGCAGACCTCTGGCGCTGACCGATGATATCGTGGTCTGCCCGGACTGCGGCGCACCCTATCACCGCGAGTGCTATGAGAAGCTGGGCCGCTGCATCCATACCCCCGCCCACGGCGCAGGCTATGAATGGAAGTTTCCGTACAAGGATGAAGAACTGCGCACCTGCCCCAGTTGCGGTGAGCGCACCCTGCGTTCCGAGACGGTATGCCGCTGCTGCGGTGCCGTCATGCCGCCGGAGGATCAGTGCCCGGATCCTTCCGCCCAGACTGCTTCCGGCGCAGACCAGAACCGATTTGATTATGATGATCTTTACCGCCAGTACCAGCAGAACGTGGAAGAACCCACCCGCCGCAATGTGCAGGCGGCCTTTGGCAAGGAAGAGCTGATCGACGGGATCCCCTACAGCGACTGGAACGATTACATCGGCAAGGCCGCGCCTGTCTATCTGAACGACTACAGCCGGATGCAGCTGCAGCACACCAAGATCTCCATGTGCCTCTCGGCGCTGGTGTTCGGTCCGTTCTATTTCTTCTATCGCAAAGCGTGGAAGCCCGCCTTCGGTTTTCTGGCCGCAGAGCTGGTGCTGGCTCTGCCCACCCTGCTGAGCATGATGCAGGCCACCGGCAGTCCGCTGACCGCCGGCATCAGCAGCACGGTCATCGTTATACTGTCCCGCATTATGACGGTGCTCAGTTTTGCGCTGGTGATGCTGCGCACCCTGTACGCCAAATGGCTGTATCGCAAAAGTGCAGCCGAACGCATCCGGCGCATCCGTGCCGAGTTCCCGGATGCTGCTCAGCGCCGTGCGGTCCTGTCTGCACAGGGCGGCGTGAGCATTGCCGGTGTGATCGGTGCCTGTGTGCTGATGATGGTTCTGGGTGCCTGTGCCACCATGCTCATGGGTCCGAATCTGGACGCTTTGGTCGGGATGCTCTGATCTGCAATGCCGCCTGCAAAGGCTGGCATTGCGGATTTCAAAATAGTAAGGAGAATATGAATCATGATGAAGAAAGTCACAAAAGCTGTCATTCCTGCCGCCGGTCTTGGCACCCGCGTGCTGCCCGCTACCAAGGCCATGCCCAAGGGTATGCTGCCCATTGTGGACAAGCCTGCCATCCAGTATCTGGTGGAAGAGGCGGTGCGTTCCGGTATCACCGATATCCTCATCATTCTGGGCCGCAACCAGAGCATCATTGAGGATCACTTTGACCGCAGCCCTGAGCTGGAAGAAAAGCTGGCAAAGCCCGGCAAGGAAAAGGCTCTGGAAGAATGTCTGGGCATTGCCAACATGGCAAACATCTTCTTTGTGCGTCAGAAGCAGACGCTGGGTCTGGGCCATGCCGTGAACACCGCCAAGGCCTTCACCGGTGACGATCCCTTCGTTGTCATCTACGGCGATGACGTGATCTGGGGCGAGGACCCGGTCTGCGCTCAGCTGATCCGCGCCTACGAGGAGTTCGGCCGCCCGGTCGCGGGCGTGTCTGCCGTGCCATGGGCCGACGTGAGCCGCTATTGCAGCCTCAAGACCACCCCCATCCACGACAACTACTTCTTCGTGGACGATATGATCGAGAAGCCCAAGAAGGGGCAGGAGTTCAGCAACTACTCCATTCTGGGCCGTGTGCTGCTGACTCCGCAGATCTACGAGATCCTCGCCCACACCAAGCCCGGTGCCGGCGGTGAGATCCAGCTGACCGATGCCATGGCCGAGTATGCCCGCACCTGCGGCGGAATGACGGCCGTAGAGTTCACCGGAAAGCACTACGACATGGGCAACAAGCTCAAGGTGGTAGAGGCTCAGGTGGAGCTGGCCCTGCAGCATCCGGAGATCGGCGAAGCCTTCCGCGAGTACCTGAAGGAGTTCTGCAAGACACTGTAAATAAATGAGGTTGCTGCGCAAATGATGTTCTTCAAATGATATTTTGCTTTGCAAAAATGATGTGCGCTGCGGCGCATGAAGGACGATACGACAGCAAAAAAACACCCCGGAACGCGAAAGCTTCCGGGGTGTTTTCATTGCACCGCTGTGCGGTGCACATCATCTGCGCAGCAGACATCATGGCGTAAGCCACATCATTTGCGCAGCAGCCTCATTCTTTATTCCGCCTGACTGGGGTGCAGCTGCGGCGGCATTTTGGTAAAGAGCGCCTTGAGCACCAGCGGCGTTGCCACACTGGACACCACGATCAGCAGGATCACAGCAGTAAAGTAGACCGAGTCCACCACGCCGACATCCAGGCCCTTCTGGGCCACGATCAGTGCCACCTCGCCGCGGGTCATCATGCCAACGCCGATCTTGAGGGAGTCGCCCCAGTTAAAGCGGCAGAGTTTTGCGGCCAAACCGCAGCCGATGATCTTGGTGATAAGTGCCACAATGACGAAGCAGACACAGAACAGGAAGATTTCCGGCGTCAGGCCGCTGATGTCGGTCTTCAAGCCGATGGATGCAAAGAAGATGGGTGCAAAAATGATATAATTGCTGATATCCACGCGGCGCTCCACGTAGGGGGCATCGTCCATGGTGCACAGAACGATACCGGCGATATAGGCACCGGTGATATCTGCAATGCCGAAGTATTCCTCGGCGATGTAGGCCATGGCAAAGCAGAACGCCATGCTCACGATGGTGATGCGCTGGGTGTGGGGATTGCGCTTGTCCAGCCATGTCATAGCAAAGTGAGCCACAACGCCCACGCCCACGGCAGTGGCAAAGAACAGCACCGTATTAATGAGCACCTTGCCCAGACCTGTGCCGGTGCCGGAGCTTGCGCCCAGTACGCAGGTGAGGACTACGATGCCGATGACATCATCAATGACGGCGGCACTGACGATGGTAGTGCCGAGAAAGCTCTTCAGGTGGCCCAGCTCCTGCAGGGTCGCCACCGTAATGGACACGCTGGTGGCGGTCATGATGGTGCCGATGAACAGGGCACGGTAGAACTCAGGGCTGCCCACGGCAGAGAAGCCGTAGAACGCACTGTACAGCAGGGTGCCGCCCACCAGCGGAACGGCAACGCCCACGCAGGCGATCAGGGTGGCGATGGGGCCGGCCTTGATAAGTTCCTTCAGATTGGTGCCAAGGCCCGTGGTGAACATCAGCATGACCACGCCGATCTCCGCAAAGGTGGAGATGGCATCACTGGTCTGCACGAGGTTCAGGATGCACGGACCGATGAGCAGGCCGGCAATGATCTCGCCCACCACCTGCGGTGCCTTGCACTTGCGGGCCACAAGGCCAAAGAACTTTGCGCTGAGGATGATAATTGCCAGGTCACGGAAAACCAAATACACAAAGAATCCTTCCTTTACTATAAAATTCCCAAAACCATATATACATTCCTTTCGAAGACGGATAACAGAGAGCAGAGAGACGGCCGATCCCCGGCTGCCCTGCCGTTCATCCTCTGAAAGCCACTATATTATAGTCCTCTTTTACCAAAAAATCAAAATATTTTTTGTTGTATGTTTTTTCAGAAACCCCTTGACAGATCCTTTACAGCTTGCTATAATAAATTGCTGTCTGAACAGACACGCCGCACACAAGGCGCGATGCCGCGTTTTGTGTGTACCCTTGGTCCTGTGATTGCAGGACCCTTAAGTCCAAAAGGAGGTGCTACAAAATGGCAAAGTACGAAACCATGCTGAT
>OHTA01001275.1_pt1 | contig 13318 bp, 7 predicted proteins | sample 1578851 | NCBI WGS metagenome assembly OHTA01 (sample SAMEA3879578, study PRJEB24766) | human gut metagenome | biome: human-associated habitat; feature: feces | place: USA | collected 1985/1987 | reverse complement strand
TGCCGTAGAACCGTCCAAATCCTGCACCTGACTCGTCACCGTACGAAAAATGGCACCCAAAGACTGATAAAGGGACGAACTGATAACCACCGATCTCGTATCTACCGTCACTGTTCCTTTCTCTGCTTGCCAATAGGTACGCGACAATGTGTTCGAAACCAAACAATAACGCCCACCCTTCTTCTCTACCGACATGGCATACTCGGGCGAGAAAGAAGGAATTGCTACAAAACGAGCATACGGTTGTTGCTGAAAGCCTGTGTTCAATAAAGAAAATACATTGCGATAATATTCGCCCAATTCGCCTGTGTAAGTAGTGAAAGGTTTCACCGGCTCCAGATAATCAATCTGTGCCGTAAGACGAAAAGATAAGGTCAAAAGTAGAATAAAGAAAACAATCTTTTTCATAAGTTGCCGGATTTTCGGTATATATCGGCAACAAAGATACAAATTATTTCGATGGTTCGTGATAAAATTATATCTTTGCACGGTTTTTACTAAGAAACTGAATAACAATACATCAAAAATATGATAGCTAAGATTGAACAACTTCTGAAAGAGGTGGAAGCCTTACACGCCTCCAATGCCGAAGAACTCGAAGCTCTCCGCATCAAATACCTAAGTAAGAAGGGAGCCATTAACGACTTAATGGCAGATTTCCGTAATGTAGCTGCCGAACAGAAAAAAGAAGTCGGCATGAGACTGAATGAACTGAAAACAAAAGCGCAGGACAAAATCAACGCGCTGAAAGAAATGTTTGAAAGTCAGGACAACGATTGTGACGGACTGGATTTGACGCGTTCGGCTTATCCTGTGGAACTCGGTACACGCCACCCGCTCACCATTGTAAAGAACGAAATCATTGATATCTTTGCCCGTCTGGGATTCAGCATTGCCGAAGGTCCGGAAATTGAAGATGACTGGCACGTGTTCTCGGCACTGAACTTTGCCGAAGACCATCCGGCACGCGATATGCAGGATACATTTTTCATATCGCGCAATATCACCGATATCTTGCTGCGCACGCACACATCGTCGGTTCAGACGCGCGTGATGGAAAAGACTCAGCCTCCGATCCGCATAGTCTGTCCGGGCCGTGTTTACCGCAACGAGGCAATTTCCGCCCGCGCCCACTGCTTCTTTCATCAGGTAGAAGGACTTTACATCGACAAGAATGTCTCCTTTGCCGATCTGAAACAGGTTTTGCTCGGATTCGCACGCCAGATGTTCGGACCAGAGACAAAGATACGTCTCCGTCCCTCATATTTCCCCTTCACCGAGCCTTCGGCCGAGATGGATATCAGTTGCGATATCTGCGGCGGCAAAGGCTGCGCATTCTGTAAAGGCACAGGCTGGGTAGAGATATTGGGATGCGGAATGGTAGACCCCAATGTTTTGAAAGCTTGCGGAATTGATCCTGAAGTCTATACCGGTTATGCATTCGGAATGGGTATCGAGCGCATCACAAATCTTAAATATAAAGTGAAGGATCTCCGGATGTTCAGTGAAAACGACGTGCGGTTCCTCCGCGAATTCGAGTCTGCGAGATAATGACGATAAAAGAGAGATATGAAGGCGTGATTTCGGCGTTCAGCCAAAGCATGCCTACAGCTGAAACGGAGTTACATTATGACACTCCGTTTCATCTGTTATTGGCCGTGATATTGTCGGCACAGTGCACCGACAAACGCATCAATATGGTTACTCCGGCTCTGTTCGAACGATTCCCGGATCCGGCATCGCTTGCAGCCGCCACGGAAGAAGAAGTGTTCGGATATATCAAGAGCGTGACATTTCCCAATAATAAATCGCGCCATCTTATCAAAGCGGCGCGCGTGCTGACGGAAGAATTCAGCGGCGAGATGCCCTCGGATATCGATAATCTCATGAAATTGCCCGGAGTGGGGCGGAAAACCGCCAACGTGATGCTCGCCGTGGTATGGAACAAGGCCGCCATGGCCGTAGATACGCATGTATTCAGGGTGAGCAATCGGCTCGGTCTCACAAATAACTCCAAGACACCTCTCGAAACAGAACGGACGCTGATGAAGCATATCCCCGAAGAGATTGTACCGATTGCCCATCACTGGCTTATCCTCCATGGCCGCTATGTCTGCAAGGCCCGTAAACCGGAATGCTTAGAGTGTGTAGTAAGGGAGTATTGCAAAAGTTACAACAAAACGCAAGAACAAGAATAAGAACCGGACAGTAATGTAAAAGAGGGTATACCGGAATCAATTTGGCATACCCTCTTTTAACTGTCTATGTGACAATGTGAACTGATTCTAAGAAACCTATTAACTTAGAAAGTGTCTACACGGTTTCTTAATGTAATCAAAGCAGTCGGAAGGAGAGCTCTGAAAGGCGACGGCTGTCGGGACCTGCCATGACTCTGAATTCTCCCGGTTCGGCCACATAATCGAGGTTATAATCGTAAAATTTAAGAATTTCGGGTGTTATTGTAAACTTTACCGTCTTGCTTTCTCCCGGGTTGAGTGATATTCTTTCGAAGTGCTTGAGTTCCTTGACAGGACGAGCCACTGAACCCTCTACATCACGGATGTAGAACTGCACCACCTCGTCGCCGGCCCTTTTGCCGGTGTTCGTAACCTTGATAGTTGCGGTGAGCTTTCCGTCGGCAGCCATACTGTCATTATCAAGAGCGAAATCGCTGTATTTGAATTCAGTGTAGCTTAATCCGTAGCCGAAAGGATACAGTGGCTCGTTTGGAGCGTCAATATAATTGGAGCGGTATTTCTGGAATGCCGGGTTGTCGGCGTTTTTGGGCCGTCCGGTATTAAGGTGATTGTAATAGACAGGTATCTGACCTACATTCACAGGCATTGACATTGTCAATTTTCCGGAGGGGGAGACATCGCCGAAAACGACATCGGCTATGGCATCCGCGGCTTCAGATCCACCGAACCATACGTTGAGAATCGCCGGGATATTTTCCGATTCCCATTTGAGCACGGTAGGACGGCCGGCAAAATTGAGCATAACCACCGGTTTGCCAATCGACAGAATCGATTCGAGAAGCCTCCTTTGGGTGGCGGGAAGGGTAAGATCGGTTTTTGATGATGATTCGCCGCTCGATTCAGAAGCTTCGCCCATGGCCATCACAATGACATCAGCTTTCACAGCCATATCCATGGCTTCATCGAGCAGTTCCCTTTCACTTCTCTGATCGCGCATTTCATGACCGAATACGGTGCAGGCGGCTTCAAGTTCAGGACTCTCGTACAGATTGCATCCCTTGGCATAAAGCAGTTCAGCCTTTCCTCTCAATGCGTCTTCAAATCCTTGCTTCAGTGTTTTGTATTTTGAAGGAACGGCAGCGACACTCCATGTTCCGGGCATATTCGAGGCGCTGTTGGCGAGGGGGCCGATAAGAGCAATCTTACCTTTCTTTTCCAGCGGCATCAGATCATTCTCGTTTTTGAGAAGGACAAAAGACTGAGTGGCGATTTCTCTTGCCGCATTTCTGTTGGCATCTGTATAAACTTCTTTTTTCTCTCTCGTCACATCGTTGTACTTATACGGATTGTCGAACAGGCCGAGTTTATACTTCGCTTCGAGAACGCGGCGCACGGCCCTGTCGATATCATCCATACTTATCTTTCCGTTTTCAAGGCTTTGTTTCAGTGTGCCGATAAAACCGAAAGAGCACATATCCATGTCTGTGCCGGCTTTCAACGAGCGGACAGAAGCTTCCGGGAGTTTTTCAAGACCGTGCACTTCAATTTCCCCTATCGACCCATAGTCGGTCACAACGAAACCATCGAAATTCCATTGTTTGCGGAGTACATCATCAAGAAGCCATCTGTTTTCAGTTGCCGGTATCCCATCGACGAGATTGAATGATGACATCACAGATGCGCACCCGGCATCGACAGCGCTCTTATAAGGAGGAAAATACTCATTATACATTCTATACCGACTCATATCCACCGTGTTGTAGTCACGACCCGCTTCAGAGGCGCCATATAGAGCGAAATGTTTGACGCATGCCATCACTTCGGAATCGGCACTCAGGTTCTTGCCCTGATAGCCTCGGACCATAGCCTGAGCTATTCTTGAGCCAAGCCATGGATCCTCTCCACCACCTTCAGAAACACGTCCCCACCGTGGATCCCGGCTTATGTCGACCATCGGGCTGAATGTCCAATTCACCCCGGAAGCTGACATCTCGCGAGCTGCGATGCGTGCTGATCTCTCTATTGCATCAAGATTCCACGTGCAAGACAGAGCCAAAGGAATGGGAAACACGGTCTCATATCCATGAATCACATCCATGCCGATAAGAAGAGGAATGCCAAGACGCGATTCTTCTACAGCTATGCGTTGAAGCTCGCGGATTTTTTCAGCACCTTTTATGTTGAAGGTGCCACCGACAGTACCTGCGGCAACGCCGGCGCCGATATGGCTGTCGACTGCTTTACCCGTGACAATGTCATCGGATGGGGGAAGATTGATTTGTCCGAGTTTTTCATCGAGAGTCATCTTCTCCATCAGAGCCGAGACGAATCTGTCCATCTTCTCCTTTTCAGCTTTCGTTGAAGGAATTGTGGCCATAACGGACACCGGCAAAAGTGTGAGCGATGCCAAAAATATATTTCTGATTTTCATTGCAGATTAAATTTAACGTTGGATCTGATGTCATCGGAAGCCGGTCCGACCATTGCCTCGAACTGTCCGGGTTCTGCCACCCATTCATGCCTTTCGGCATCGAAATAACTCAAAGCTGCTTTGTCGACTGATATTGAAACGGTTTTGGTCTCCCCCGGAAGAAGGTATACCCGGGCAAAACCTTTGAGCTCTTTTGCGGGACGGCTTACGCTGCATTTCGGGTCGTTTATGTAAAGCTGAACAACTTCCGCACCCGCTACGGAACCTGTATTCGTAACCGGAACGGATATTGTCACAATGTCATCGCCTGTGACTGAAGTTTTATCGGCGGAAGCTTTGCCGAATTTGAAATCAGTATAGCTCAATCCGTGGCCAAATGCGAAAAGAGGTTTAATTTTCTTTTTTTCATACCAGCGGTAACCGACAAATATGCCCTCTTTATATTCAAGGTCGACAATGTCGGAGTCTTCCCGTTTTATCCCGGGATATGCTCCTGATGCATGGGCGGGACTATCCTCAAGTCTTGCAGGGAAGGTGAATGGAAGTTTGCCCGACGGATTCGCCACGCCGAACAGAATATCTGCTATCGAGTTGCCGCACTCTGATCCGAGAAACCAGGCCTGTAGAATCGACGGCACGCTTTTAACCCAAGGCATAGCCACAGCATTCCCGCTGATGTTCACTACAATGAGATTCGGATTGGCCTTTGCAAGAGCCACAATCACATCGTCCTGTCCGTAGGGGAGGCCAAGACCGCTTCGGTCGGAATCCTCACAGTCCTGACCTGCGCTTTTGTTCAGGCCCCCTATAAAGATCACATAGTCGGCTTTCGCCGCTTTATCCGTCGCTTCGGAAATGAGTTCCCGGGGCGAGCGGTTGTCAGCCAGATTCTGTCCCGTCACCACACCATTATATTCGCCGGACACATCCCCTACATAACCACGGCAATATTCAACTTCGATGCCCCTTGAGGCTGCGGCCGCCATGATACCGGCAAGCGGGGAAATTTCGTGCTGTACCTTCAGAGATGAACTTCCGCCGCCTACGGTCATCATTTTGACAGCGTTCTCTCCAACCACGAGAATACGTTTGCCCTCAGCGCTTCTAATAGGCAACAGGTGCCGATCATTGCGCAGAAGGACTATCCCTTCGTTTCCTATGCGGCGTGCGGCCGCATAATGTTCTTCACTGCATAAGGAGCCGTTGTCGATACAATTGGCCATTGCGGTCCGCATGATCAGTCTGAGCACTCTGCGTGCTTTGTCATCCAATTCTTTAGTACCGGTTTTGCCTTCTGCGATCATTCGGAAATATGGAGAAGCCATATAATAATTGTCGTAAGCATTGCTCGCACCGGCCGACAAACCGTTTGTCCAGGTGCCGAATTCGAGATCAAGACCATTGAAGATTGCCTGCTCTGTATCATGGGTCCCTCCCCAGTCGCTGATTACGGCTCCGTCGAAATTCCATTCTTTCTTTAGAATCTGATTGAGCATTCTATCATTATGGCACAGATGCTCATCGCGATAAAGATTGTAGGCTCCCATGATCGACCATGCCTTACCTTTCTGAACAGCCGCTTTAAAAGCCGGCAGATATATCTCGTAAAGAGTGCGGTCGTCTACGATTACGTTGGTGGTGTGGCGATTAACTTCGTTGTTATTGAGTGCGAAATGTTTCACGCATGCCGCAACTCCACAACTCTGCAGCCCATCGATATAGGGCACTACCATTTTGGAAGCCAAAAACGGATCCTCACCCATATATTCGAAATTCCGTCCGTTAAGAGGAGTCCTGTATATATTCACACCTGGGCCTAAAATCACATCTTTCCCGCGGTAACGGGCCTCTTCGCCGAGGGCTTTCCCATAAAGCCTGGCTGTCTCCGGATTCCAGGTGGCAGCGAGACATGTAAGTGCGGGAAATGCTACGCATGAATCGTTGGTATGTCCGGCCTGTTTCCATTGGTCCCACAGCACATCGGGTCTGACGCCGTGAGGGCCGTCATCGGTCCAGAGTTCGGGTATACCGAGTCTGGGTACTCCCGGCGAACTGAATTTCGACTGGGCATGAATTATGTTGATCTTCTCCCGGGTAGTCATTCGCGACAAAGCATCTTCAACTCTTTCATCAAGAGATCGTGAGGCGTCTTTGTAAACTGGCGTTCCGGCCGCGTATGTCGTAAACGATGTGACAGCAATTGCTGCTATGATCAAATAAATGCGATATTTGTCCATTTTAACACACTTTTAGTTATTTCTTTTGTTTAACACACACTTAGTTATTTCTTTTGGAAAACGCGCACATAATCCACTTCCATAGTGGCCGGCAGAACGGTTTCGTCGACACCCTGAGCGCCTCCCCAGGTTCCTCCCCACGCGAGGTTGAGGATAATATAGAAATGGCGGTTGAAAGGCCATGTCGAGACATTCCCTTTCCCGTCGTTGGAAAAATTCAGAAGCGTTTTGCCATCGATATAAGTGCGGATATAATCCTGAGTCCATTCAAGGCGATAAACGTGAAAATCGGATTGAGCGCCTTCAGTGAGCCGTTCGGCTGTTTTCTGCGTTCCTTTCACATGATTGTAGGATTCGCAATGAATCGACGAAGAAGTATATTCAGGATGATATCCCACTTCCTCCATAATGTCGATTTCTCCACATTTCGGCCATGGATTGGCATTAAAGTCATTGTTGACAGGCATCATCCAGAAAGCGGGCCAGGTGCCTTTCCCTTTGGGAAGCTTTATGGCCGCTTCGAATATTCCGTATTTCCAGCCGGTATTGACTTTGGCATATATTCTGCCGGAACATATTTTTCCGTCGGATGCTTTAAAACAGTTTATCTTAAGGGACCCTTCGCTGACTTCGGTGACAGGTTTGCCGCCATACGTGGCATCCACATAGTGCTGCAATTCATTGTTGACCCATCCTGGGCCTTTCACCTCATGTGTCCAGTCAGCACGGTTCAACGAGGTGCCGTCGAATTCATCGTTCCAAATAAGTTCATATCCTTCGGGTACGGATATCGTGGGATCAACCGGTGTGACAGCCATCCCGGCTTGCGAGACAACAACTTTTGCGCTCACCGCACCGCTGACGATGGTTATCTCACCGCTTCTCGGATCGCGGGAATTGTTTGCTTCGACCTTAACGATTATCTTACCCTCATGTTTTAGCTGATCTGATTTAATCAGCTTAATCCAGCTTTCGGATGGGACGGCATCCCATTCTCCGGGAGATGAAAATGTGAGAGTAGACTCGCCGCCTTCCGCTCCGAAGTCAAATGAATCAGTGGAAACAGATATGGGGGTTGCCGGGGTTGTGTTCCCATTTCCGTCACTGCATGCGGATCCGAGCAGGCAGATGAGCGATAGCGAAAGAAGCGAAATGAGATATCTGAGTCTGTTTGTAGAATTCATGTCGAGATAGATTTATAAGGGAAGGGCCGGTGCCGGCAAAAAGAGTCTGACACCGGCCCAGAGATTGTTTACCTGCGGTCAATGGTTTAATCGTGGTGTTTCTGGAAAGTGATCTTGCTTACCGTCACTACTGTTCCGTCGGGGCATCCACCGAAGTCGAAGAACAGTGAAACGGCCTGCATAGGCTTGCCCTCCTCCGGAAGCACTTTGGCTCTCCAGAACTTACTGTGTCCTTCGGGAACAGCCTGCTCATCGGCAAAGAAGTAGTTGCCGTCATGTTTCGTTTCGCCCTCATCGGTCTGCACAAGTTTGAACATCACGGCAGCGAGGTCGACATTCGACTTCACTTCGCAATAGAAGTCATAGGCCACCGTAGGATCATCGATCACTATATCCGTGTTGAGGGTGCATTGTGCCTGCCAGCGTTCGGAAGTGGCTGTAGGAAGTGTGAATGTGTAAGATCCGCCGCCATTGTCGGTGAAGCCGGGGTCGGCAATCTGATTCCATCCCGGAGCATACCAGAAAGAGGGAGTGATTGTGCAGTTTGAGAAGAGGTTTTCAGCGCTGCTCCATTCCACCCAATCGGGTTCAGGATCTGCCGGCGTTTCGGGAAGGACCGTGCCGTCGTTGTCGGAATGTTTCTTCAGCACGATGTTCTCCGCCGAAATCTCAAGTCCTGCCGGGTTTCCGCCGAAATCGAAAGTGAAAACGAGGTTGTTCATATCCACGGCTGCTTCAAGACCGCTGAAGAAGAATGCCTGCGGTTCCCCGCCGGTGAGGGAGATTTTCTGTTGCATGAAGAATGAATGGGAATCGTCATCATCTCCGTCGGGATGAATCTTGAGAGTCACATTCTTCATGTCTTTGTTTGCCGTGAAAATCACGGAGCCGTCATAAAGTTCTCCCTGCGGAAGGCAAATATCCGTTCCAACGTGTGCCTGAGCCTGCCACTGGTCGGTGGTTGCCTCAGAAAGTGTAAGGCTGAATGTGTCGCCGTCGAAAGAGTGTGTCGGGTCGGCAATCTGTGCCCATCCGGGCGCATAGTAGAAGCTGTTGATCTTTTTGGATGCTTTAGTCCAGAGGTTGAACTCGCTTTCATATACGAATCCGCCGAATCCGTTCATCTTGGTCTTGTCGATATGGAAAGTCTTGGAGATCGTTCCAGTGCTGACACCATTTCCGTTTCCGACTTTCATTTCAATCGTATAATCGCCGGCTTTACGGTAATAGCGGGAAAATGCTGGGGCGGAGGAGTAGCTTTTGCCGTCAATAATCCACACCGGATAGGTGCCTTTTCCCGTGAATTCGAAATAAGCCGTGTTGCTTTCCTGATCGACAGTCACTTTCATATCTTCGACATAAGCCGAAGCTTCCGGAATGCCGTTTATATCGACTTTGTAATACTCATCTTCAGAGCAGGAGGTCATCAGAAGCGGGGCAGATACGGCCATTGCTGCTACAAAGAAAGATTTTATATGCTTTTTCATGATTCGCTATAATTAGTAGGGGTTTTGAGAAAGAGTTCCCTGTGCGCGGTCGATTTCGCTCTGGGGAATAGGTAGATGCTTCTTGTTGGGACTCCATGAGTTGGTGCGGTATCCGTATTGGTCGGGCACAAGCACGGATGCAGCCTTGTCAGTGCGGATAAGGTCCCAATAGCGTTTGCCTTCGCCAACGAATTCAAGTCTGCGTTCGTTGATGATGTTGTCGATGGTCGGTTCCATTTCGGTGCGGAGTCCGGCACGACGGCGCACATCGTTGAGATAAGTGCGTGCTTCACCCGCGCTTCCTCCGGTGGCTATGAGAAGTTCGGCGGCGTTGAGCAATGTCTCCGAATAGCGGTATATGCGCCAGTTGTTATTGTAATTGAGTTCTCCGGAAGCTTTCTGTCCGACGTTTCCGTCGGCTCTTGCCGAATACTTCTGAAGGAAGAAGCCGAAATCTTGATAGCGCTTGTTGTAGGTTCCGTCGAATGCTCTGACATCCCAGCATGTAGCGTCGCGACGCGCATCGTCGGCCGAGAACAATTCGTAAGTCTCAAGGCGCAGAGGGCAGAATCCCCATCCGGTGTTGTGGCCGTCCTGTCCTGAAGGCCAGTTGTTGGGGCTGATAAGTGTAGGGAGCACTGTTCCTCCGGCGAGAAGGGGAGAGCCCCAGTCGCGCGAGGCGTTTTCGGAAATATAGTTGATTTCATAAATCGATTCATCGCACCATTCGCCCGATTGCTCGAAGATGGAAGCGTAATCATTGACAAGCGAATAATCAGGAGAAGCGATTATCTCTTTCATATATCCGAGGGCAGTCGGATACCGGGCGGTATCTTTCTGATACATGACTATTTCGGCGTAAAGCATGTAGGCCATTGCGGTCGTGACACGTCCGAAAGTCGCGGCATCTCCTTTCCAGGGAAGTACATCGAGAGCTATTGCGTCCTCAAGGTCTTTGATCATATAATTGTAGAGTTCATCGGCAGTGATCTGCGGAGAGATATAGTTTCCCGAGAGATTTTTTTGATAATAAGGCACGTTGCCGTAGAATTTCCAGAGCCAGTTGGCATAGAAAGCGCGGAGTACATGAGCCTGCGCCTTCCAGGAGGCGATGTCCTTCTCGGTGGCGTCGTCGATGCCGTTTGCAATGCATTCAAACACATCGTTACAACGTTTGATGCCGCTGAAACCGTCGATCCAGATACTTGTGATTACCTTCAGGGGAGTCGCTTCGTAATTGGCCATGAGGTGCCAGTTCTGGTTGTCGTTCTTGTCGGAACCACCCACCCACATGTCATCGGCCATTATGTCGGACATGAGTGTGAAAGGCTCGTAGTTGCCCATGCTCCAGTCGGTCCAGTGCATAGGGTCATAAGCTGCGATCACAGCTTCCTCAAGGTGCTCCTTAGTGGAGAAATATTCCGAGACATCCTCCTGGGTCGGGGAGGTCACTGTGAGGAAATCGTCGCCGCAGGAGGTCATTGACACGGCGAGCAGGGCGATTCCCAATGATTTATATATAGTTTTCATTTTTTTTCGTGTAAATAGGTTTGATAGGATATGTTAGAACTCGATGTTGAAGCCGATGGTCCATGTGCGGGCCTGAGGATATACTCCGAAGTCAACTCCGCTCGACTTTTCTGAACCGGATGATATTTCGGGGTCGTATCCGTGGTATTTGGTCCATGTCGCCAGATTTTCAACCGCCACGAAAGCGCGGAATTTCTGCACGCCTATCTTGCGGGTAAGATTCCGGGGTATCGTGTAGCCGAGCTGCATGTTTTTGAGTCGGCAGAAACTTCCGTCGTATACATAGAGGTCAGAGCTTTGCCAGTTGTATCCGTCGCCGATCACGTAGCGCGGGATTCGGTTGGATGTGCCTTCGCCTGTCCAGCGGTTAAGCATCCAGGAAGGAAGATTTACTGATCGAGCATCGATACGGCGTGTGGCATCATAGATATCGTTGCCGGCCACTCCCTGGAAGAAGATGTTGAAATCAAAACCTTTATATCCGAGAGTGATCGAAGCTCCGTAGGTCCAGTCGGGTGTGCCGCAACCGATGTTGGTACGGTCATCCTCGTTAATCGAGCCGTTGCCGTCGACATCGACGAATCTGACATCACCGGGAACGAGTGAAGTGCCATATTTCGTGTTATAGGCGTTGGCTTCAGCCATGTTCTGGATTATACCATCGGTCTTATAACCATAGAAGTAGGGGAATGGCAGGCCGTTCTGCGCGCGCAGGATGGTTCCCACGCCCTGAAACGAATCGAGATTCTCCCAGCCCTGTTCGTTTCCGTATTCAATAAGTTTGTTGCGCAGATAAGAAGCGTTGATATTCACGCCCACATATAGGTCGTTGAAGAATGTCTGGCGGTAGCCGAGGTCGAATTCAAGACCCCAGTTGCGCATCTTGCCCACGTTGCCGTAAGGTATGGATTCTCCGACATATTGCGGCAACGACATTCTCATCAGCATTCCTTCGGTGTTTTTGAGGAACCAGTCGGCGGTGAAGGTGATGCGGTTGGAGAGGAAACCGAGGTCGATACCGATATCTGTCTGGTTCGATTCCTCCCAACGGAGGTCGGGGTTGGCGAGCTGCGAAGGCTTTGTCCCCACGGCAATCGATCCGGGATTTCCGAAAATGGCGTTGTTGTTGGTAGAGGTAAGAGCCACATACTGGAAGTTTCCGATATTTTCGTTACCGTTCTTACCCCATGAAGCCCGGAGCTTGAAATTATTGAGCCAATCGGCTTTTTCCATGAATTTTTCGTTCATGATGTTCCATCCGGCCGAGACAGAAGGGAATGTTGCCCAGTGATTGTTGGAACCGAATCGGCTTGAACCGTCGCGACGGATAGTGAATTGAATCATGTAGCGGGCGTCGAAGTCGTAGCTTGCACGGGCGAAATATGAAGCGAGCCTTGATTTGGCCTGCGGAGCGCCCCAGGTGCTCATGTCGCCGTCGGCGGCAAGGCCGGTTGAAGCGTCAATCCAGGGGCGGTCGTAGTTTATGATATGGTTGCGGGATCCGCCGAGATAATAACCGCTGCTTTCTTTAGCAGACTGTCCGAGGATGATGTTGAATGAGTGGTCGCCTATTGTCTTGTCGTAAGAGAGGAGGTTCTCGATCTGCCATACAAGACCGCGTTCGCTTGTTGAAGTTGTCGATGAATGGTCGGAATATCCGCCATCGCGCAGATAATATATCGGGGTATAACCGTCATACCCCCAGAAAGAGAGGTCTGCGCCATAGCTTATGCGGTAGTGGAGGTTGTCCCAGATCTGTAGGTCGCCTGTGAAATTGCCTACGAACTTATGGCTCCAGTTTTTGTTGCCCGGCAAAGAAAGGTTGGCAATGGGGTTGCTCATTTCCTGAAAATTGCCGAAGGCCGTCGGAACCATCACGAGGCGTCCGTCGGGACCGTACATCGGCACGTAAGCTGCCTGATCCTTGAGATAATCAAGCTGAGCGGCTTCTTCGGCACTTCCCTTTTCAAGATAGGGGGTGAGAATCGGCGACATGGCGAGTGCCGACCCGAGCGGAGAACCCCATGTGGAGTTAGTCTCGATTCCGCGGCTCTTTATGCGTGTATATGCGAGATTTGTCTGGATGGTTGCTTTGTTGAGCCAAGTGCGTTTCTCCGACATATCGAAAAGTGTTGCGCCTACGTTGGAGCGGAGAGTGAAGCGCTGATAATCCGAACGGTCGAAATTACCGCCTATGACACCTTCCTGATCATAATACCCTACGGAGAAGAGATAGTTGACACGACTCGAA
>OHTA01001270.1_pt1 | contig 13350 bp, 14 predicted proteins | sample 1578851 | NCBI WGS metagenome assembly OHTA01 (sample SAMEA3879578, study PRJEB24766) | human gut metagenome | biome: human-associated habitat; feature: feces | place: USA | collected 1985/1987 | reverse complement strand
TCACATTGGAGATAAAATTAAAGAGCGGCTGAAAAATATCCGCAAGTGATTCGGATATAGATGCGGCTACCGGCGTGTCGCTATACTTCATATCCTCCTCGAATGTCTCGAGAAAAACATCGTCAGGCCCGAGAAGTCCCTCCACGTTTCGCCGTATGCTCTCATAATAGTCTTCGTCGACATATTCAGGGAAATAGCTGAATTCAGCGGACCCCGGTGCATCTTCAGCTGAAAGATCGGAAAATTCCCAGTAGATGCGCGGCAGGAAGTCGAGCATAAGCGCGATAAATTCATCTTTCTCATAATCGGCTGAATGCTCGAGCGTCTGGCAGTAACGGGCGGCGAGTGCCGTGAGCGACATAAGCCTCGATCTCATCTCATCTTCTGTCATCTGTATAGATTGTTTTTCATTATATATTCAAAAACCTTTACCGGCAGGAAAAAGTTGAGGTTTCTCCCCTCTTTCACGGCTCCGCGCACGAATGTGGAGGAAATCTGTGCCTGAGGCGCATTTCTCATCAGCCGCACATTTTCGGGCAACGAAGCTTCTATGGGATAATCAGGACGTAAATAGATATAGAGTCCGAATTCCTCTATGATCTTTTCATGATCGCGCCATCGCGAAAAGTCAAGCCAGTTGTCGGAACCGATAATCAGGCTGAAGGAATTCTCGGGGCGCACACAGCGTGCTGTAAGTATAGGAAGGCACAGGCCGTGAGAATTCGAAATCCGAAACCTTGACGCCTCGGCAATCTTCGGCCACAAGCCTTGCCATGGCAAGCCTGTGGAAATCGGCCGCCGGCCGGCTTCCCGACTTGAGCGGATTCAGCGGACTCACCATCAGCCAGACCTCATCGAGGTCGAGCCACTGGGAGGCATAGTTGGCCACCATGGCATGTCCGTTGTGTATCGGATCAAAGCTGCCGCCAAAAATACCGATTCTCATCCTTTTGCTATGAAGTCCTCAATCAGTTTCTTCACTTCCGAACAACAGCTGTCGAGCGAGTCATTGACAACCCTTCGGTCGAATTTATCTGAGAATCCCATCTCATATTCCGCCTTGTCGAGCCGTCGGGCGATAGATTCCTCGCTGTCGGTGCTCCGGGCGCGGAGACGCCTTTCGAGTTCTTCGACCGATGGAGGAAGGATGAAAATTGAAAGGGCATCTTTTCCATAGCGTTTCTTGACGTTGAGCGCTCCCTTTACGTCAATATCCATTATCAGATTCCGGCCTGAGCCTGTGACGCGTTCCACTTCGGAGACAAGTGTGCCATAGCATGTGCCGGCATACACCTCTTCCCATTCCACGAATTCCCCATTTTCCACCCGCTTATGGAATTCCTCGGACGTTAGGAAATAATATTCCCTTCCGTCTTTCTCTTCGCCTCTGGGAGCCCTGCTTGTGGCAGAGATCGAGAAACCGAGTTTAAGACCCTCATAATCCATGAGACGCGAGATGATCGTGGATTTCCCTGTACCGGAGGGCGCCGACAATATTATGATTTTTCCTTTTGTCATTATGTTCATGAATTATCAAAGAACATTGAGAACCTGCTCCTTGATCTGTTCCAGTTCATCTTTCATGCGCACCACTATCTTCTGCATATCCGCATTGTTCGATTTCGAGCCGAGAGTATTGATTTCCCGGCCCATCTCCTGAGCTATGAAGCCGAGCTTTTTCCCTTGCCCTTCCTTCGGCAGTTCCTCGCCTCCGAGAGTCTCGAGAAAATAATTCAGATGCGATCTCAGGCGCAGTTTCTCTTCATTCACATCGAGCTTCTCGATATAGAATATCATCTCCTGCTCCAGTCTTCCCGCGTCGTATTCTATGGATGAGAGACGCTCGAGCTGTTCCTCGAGCCGCATTTTAATTTTGGGAACCCTTTCAGCTTCGTAAGGCTCGATTTCTACCAGCAATGAGCCGATATTTTCTATCTTGCTTCGGAAAAAATCATAAAGTTTGCGACCTTCCTGAAATCTGAATTCGCGCAAGGTAGCTATAGCGTCGCCGCAGGCTTCGATCAGGGCAGCATAGTCATCGGCAGCTGCAGCCTGCTGCTCACTTTTCATTGCGTCGGGCATATGCATAAGCAAGGAATACCAGTCGGCAGGCCCGGGCAATCCTAGTTTCTTCCCCATCTCTTCCAGCTGGCTTTTATAAAGGCCGAGAATGTCAACGTTGACCGTGGAGGTGGTTTCCGTGGCAGTAGATTCGACTGCCACGCAAATGTCCACTTTTCCGCGCTCAAGGGCTTTTGCCACTCTGGAACGTATCTCAATATCATATTCCCTGAAGATATGAGGAATACGGGCCGCGGCATCAAACTGCTTGCTGTTGAGCGATTTTATCTCTACAGTAATCTTTTTTGAGGAGGAAGAGGCACATCCCCGGCCGAAACCGGTCATCGATTGAATCATGGTCTTATCGTTTTGCGCAATACTGTTTGTCGTACTTGTTTGTTGCGCAAATATAATATTTTGAAGTTGTTTAAACAACTTTTTTCTAACGATGCTTCCGTCGGCCCGGAAATCCGCTCCCCTATCCGGCAACTGTTCAGAATTTATAGGTGAGCATTGCCTGCAGCGACATGGTGGAGGATACATGATCTGGCCAGTCGCGATAGTGCGTGGAGCGGACACGGTTGGTGAAACTCAACGTGCCGTAGAGTTTTTTATACAGCTGATAGTCGAACCTGACTTCCGTCACATTAAACGATGCCACGGATTTATCGCCCATCACGTTGAGAGTCCGAAAATTCACGGTCTTCAGATTCGTTCCTTTATCATAGCCTTTCCATGTAAAAAGTCTGTAATATTCATGACTGAGCGAAAGAGAAGCTCGCCGGCGATTCCACGTTATGTTGGCCCCCGCCTTGATCGAAAAACCGGAAGCGAAATTGTAATTGCGCTCATCGGTCCAGTAATGATCACTGAGTATGGACCCGAGAATGATGGCATTCGCATGGACATATCCGTCGAATATATAATGATGGCGCTCCACATCTCTGAACAGGAAACCGACTCCGAGACAAGCCGGCACTCCTAATTTATAGGGTACTTTCTCAATGTTTGTGATCGTATCGCTGTCATAAAAATCGAAATGCTGGTAGAGACCGATGCTTCCCGAAGAATTTTTATGGTCGAGAACCTCACGCGAAAGCAAACGTCCTTTGATCTGTAGCTGTGAAAGCACCGGCTGATAACGCATCCCCTGCAATTCGGCATGTATGGTGAAATAATCGTAAGGCTTGGTGGATTTGGCTTCGAACCGGTCGCCATATTCAAGATCGAGCTGCATCACTCCTCCGACGTAAGGCGAACGCATCCTTCCCTGAAACGCCATGGTCTTTACTCCGAGCGACATCTGAATGGCAATATTGGGTGTACCGAACATTTTGCCGGGAGTGGCGCGTTTTCTCCATGCCTGACCCGTAACAAGTCGGTTAACACCCCTCATGGGCGACAATATGAAAGCGGCCACCTCCCGCTCGAACCGTTCGAGTCCGCCGGAACGGTCATCGAGCACCGCATCCGAAGCTCGGAACAGAACCTCTCCGAGAACCGCGCCCCCGATCGGTGTGGCTATAATGTCGTTGGTCGAGGGATATTCGCACTCCATGAAAAGTTCCCACATCGCGCTGCCCCCTATCGCGAACAGTTCCGACTGCCAGAAATTGAAGCCATTGGCTCTTGCCGCTCCATAGTATAGACTTCCGTTATAAGGATGAAGGAAAGTGTTTGTGCCGAGCTGGTCATTGTCCCATTTAAATCCATGCTTGAAATTCTCCTTAATGGAATTGAGCGTGACATGCGCGTAATCGCCGTTCTGCACAAAACGGTCGAAAGCCCACAATCCGATATTGAAACCGCCCACTTCGGCCGCCGCCCGCCAGAAATGCCGTTTGCCGTAATATGCCACATCCGCCGAATCCGGCGGGACCTGAGTCACCATATTGTATTTGATAGGCATCTGGGCTGATGTTGAAACAGGCAAAAAACATCCGGTAATCATGAAACATGTTATCATGATTGTCTTCACAAAAACCGATATGTCTCCTTTTCGCAACAAAGCAACAGTTGTTTAATCCGTTAATCTTTTGGATTAAAACAACTGACCTACCCCCATTGGTTTACTTCAAAAAAAATTAGCGGTGTCGGGCAAAAAGCCGGACACCGCTTATAATGTTATAATGATAAGAGTATGTTTACTTGTCAGTTTGCTTGCTGGTAATACGTATGATATTGCCTTTCTTGTCAACCTCTATCGAAGCAATCTTATCCGGTTTGATTTCCTGCATCTCAGCCCCGCTTATCACTTTACCGTCCAGATATATTGTCAAATCTTCATATCCGACGGTTTCTATTTCCGACTTTGTATCGCCGGATGATTTCTTCTTTGTGCCTGAGCCGATCACAATAACGTTGCTGAGTGATTCCGGATGCTCCGACTGCTTCTGTTCGGCTCTGACAGACGCATTATTGAAAAAATTCTCGAGATCAAACGGGATTTTTTCTCCGTTTATGTTCAGTGTCATACCGACATTATCAAATTCCGTAATGAACGGGAATACGGCTGTAATAGTGGCCTTACCATCGGTCAATGTACTGCTCAATGACTTGGCGTCATAGGTCTTGCCATGGGTGGTGAAGGTTCCTCCGGAAACCGTCAGGTTATTTCCTAATCCTTCCGCTTTGATAACTACAGTGGTCTTGCCATCGTTGTTATTGACGTTCACAATCTTAAAATACTTGACCGAGGTTTTGTCTTGTGACGGTTTTTCATTACTTTTGCCCTCAGATACTTTGAGAGTGCTGATTGTTGACACCGCGGCCCTTATAGCCGGCACACCGGTCACACTCAATGCCAGCGCAAGCGTTGGCACCATTGCGAGGGCTTTCCATTTTCGCCCCGCACAACTTTTTGCTTTGTACATCATGGTGATTCGTTTTTTGAGTTTACTATGATTCAGGCTGTTGGCCAAGGACGGGAATCTGGCGCCAACAGCTTTCTTTATCAAAAGCATCTGATATTTCTGCGTGTCATGACCTCGGTCGATGACCGCCATGTCAGCCTGATATTCATGCACAAGCATCAATTCGTCGCGCATCAGCCACGCGGCCGGATTAAACCAGTTCACAATACATACCATCTGGGCAATCAACAAGTCCACCCAATGATGACAGGCTATGTGTTTCAGCTCGTGGGTGGCAATTGCGGAACAGTCGCTTTCATAATCTTTTCGACTGACTACGACATACCGCATCCAACTGTACGGAGCGAAACGGTCATCTTCAGTCACTACCAACGTGTAGCCGTTATGCTCCTCTTTGCTGCCTGAACGGATCACGCCAATCAGGCGTATCCAAGTAATTACGGTTTTTACAGCCACAACTGCCATTCCGATTATGAATGCCCATATCAGAAAGGTTCCCCAGATTGGTGTGGTGTCGGCGATTGTACCCATACTGATTGCCTCCCGATTGTCGATCGCAATCGTTTGATAAGCAGAAACATCTTTCAAATCCTCAATCAATTGGAATATCGGATATGCGGTAAACGCAACAACATATATAGCCAACAACACTCCACGGTTGAATCCATGCTGATTGTCACGAGCCATAAACAATCTGTATACAAGGTACAATGCGAGCATCAGGAACCCGCTTATTATAGAATATGATAAAAATTCTCCCATAGCCATTTCTTTAGACTCTGTTCCTTAAATTAAAGGTATTATTGTTGACTCCCTTTCTGCTCCATAAGTCTGAGCAGTTCCTTTAATTCATCTGCGGAAATCTTATCCTCCGCTACCAACGACGACACAGCGCCGTAATAACTTCCTCCGAAATAGTTCTTGATGAAATTACCGAAACTGCGACTGCGGAAATACTCCTTCGCAACCTTGGCAGAGTAATGATACGTTCCACCTATATCCTCATGGCCCACAAAACCTTTGGCTTCGAGTCTTCGCATCACTGTAGACACTGTGTTGAAATGTGGCTTGGGGTCGGGATAAAGTTCCACAAGCCTGCTGATTGCGATCGGGCCATTCTCCCACAGCAACCGCATCAGTTCCTCCTCCTTGGGAGTCAGTTTATCTTCCTGTTTTCTTTTCATAACTATTTTTGTAGTTACACGCCCCAAAATTAATAACTATTTTTATAGTTGCAATGACCTTAATCTGATTTTAACCTTTATTAACATTGAGTTCTATTCATACCATTTACATATAAAAAATTAGCGGTGCCAGGCAAAACAGCCTGACACCGCTAAACAGTTATCGATAAATACTGCCGGAAGTTCCGGCCTATTTATTATTTCACTTTAAGATCGCGGAGAACCTGATCGATATGCTCCTCAGCCTTGAGAACGCATGCCTCATATTCGGAAGCATCCTTCATATCCTCGCGAACTTCTACATAGAACTTGATCTTGGGCTCTGTGCCGGAAGGACGGATAGATACCTTGTCGCCGGCCTCGGTGAAGAACTGGAGTACATTGGATGTTGTCGGGAAGTCAAGCTTCGTAACTTCGCCCGTCTTCAGATTGCGGCAGTTGAGATCCGCATAATCCTTGATAACGGCAAGAGGACTTCCGGCAAGCTCTTTCGGAGGATTCTCCCTGAATTCCTTCATCATCGCAACAATCTCTTCGGCACCGGTTTTTCCGGGACGAACCACGCTTACGCCGCGCTCGCGAGAGAAGCCATACTCTGCATAGATCTGCACAAGTAGCTCATAAAGATTCATACCTTTATCGGCAGCCCAGGCGGCAGCCTCAGCGATCAGAGAGTTGGCTGAGATTGAATCTTTGTCGCGTACGAAAGTCTCGGCCAGGAAGCCATAGCTCTCCTCGCCGCCACCGAGATAGCGTCCTTCATTTTCCATATTGCGCATCACATCCGCAATCCATTTGAAGCCGGTGTAGCAATCGAAGCATTTCACGTTGTTCTTGTCCGCGATGCGCTTGATTGTCTCTGTGGTCACGATTGTCTTGACGCAATATTCATTTCCCTTGAGAAGTTTCTTCTCCACATTCTGGGTAATGATATAATAAAGAAGAAGCATCACGATCTGGTTGCCGTTCACAAGCTGATACTCCCCTTTCTTGTCGCGTACCACCAGACCTACACGGTCGGCATCCGGGTCGGAGGCGAGCACAATGCTCGCGCCTGTCTCTTTAGCCTTGGCCACAGCCATTGCCATAGCCTCGGGATTCTCGGGGTTCGGAGAAACCACTGTGGGGAAATCTCCGCTCTGGATATCCTGCTCGGGAACATGTATCACATTGTTGAAACCCCAGAGTTTGAGCGAATCGAACATCAGACGCTTGCCTGTGCCATGGATAGGTGTATAGACTATCTTCATGTCGCTGTGTCGGCGGTCGGCTTCAGGATCGAGCGAAAGTGAATGGATATCGGCAAGGAACTGGTCGTCGATATCTTTGCCGATGCTCTGTATCAGCGCAGGATTGGGGGTGAAACGGATCTGATCCACAGATGTGATGGCATTCACATATTCGATGGTCTTCACATCATGAGGGGAGATCATCTGGGCGCCGTCGCTCCAGTATGCCTTATAACCGTTGTATTCCTTGGGGTTGTGGCTGGCTGTGACCATCACGCCGCTCTGGCATCCGAGTTTGCGGATGGCATAGGAAACCTCCGGAGTGGGGCACGGTCCGTCGAAAAGGTATACCTTGATACCGTTTGCCGAGAAGATGTCGGCTGTCAGTTCGGCAAATTTGCGGGAATTATGACGCACGTCATGGCCCACGGCAACACATATCTGAGGAAGTTCCTTAAAACAGTCTTTCAGGTAATTGGCAAGACCCTGGGTAGCCGAGCCGACGGTGTAGCGGTTCATGCGGTTTGTGCCTGCACCCATGATGCCGCGGAGACCTCCCGTTCCGAACTCAAGGTCTTTATAGAATGATTCTATAAGTTCCGTCTTATCATCGGCCTGAAGCATTTTCTCGACTTCGCGCCGCGTCTCTTCGTCATATTCGGGGGTAAGCCATTTCTGAGCCCGTTCCGTCACGGTTCTCAACAATTCGTCATTGCTCATAAATAATTGTCTTAGGTGTTATATGTTAATAATTTTCTATCTATGGCCGCAAGGGGAAGATTCTCCCTTGCTTTCGAACCGCAAATCCGCCATAGGGATATGCGCTCTATATGATTAACGCAAAGATAATAAAAATTTCCGCATCTTTAACAGGTTTTAATCAAAATGCCTAACTTTGCATAGCCAAAGTTATCTTTACGTTTTACTTAACAGCAAATAATATGTCTAAAATATCATGGCGTCCGGGCACTATGGTCTACCCCCTGCCTGCGGTTCTCGTGACATGCGGCGCCACCCCAGAAGAATGGAACCCGCTGACGGTGGCTTGGACCGGAACAATCTGCTCGGATCCTGCGATGTGCTATATCTCCGTGCGCCCCGAGCGCTATTCTCATGCCATATTGATGAAACGGATGGAATTCACCATCAATCTGACTACTGCCGAGATGGCTCGGGCCACGGATTGGTGCGGTGTCCGCTCGGGACGTGATTACGACAAATGGAAAGAGACAGGACTCACCCCTCTCCCTGGCGAGAAAGTGGCTTCTCCCACTATTGCCGAATCACCGCTGAGCATCGAATGCCGCGTCAAAAGCGTCATGAACCTCGGCTCACACGATATGTTCATAGCCGAAGTGGTGAATGTCCGCGCTGATTCCCGCTATTTCGACCCCGAAACGGGACTCTTCTCGCTCGAAAAATCCGGCATCATGGCCTACTGCCACGGCAAGTATCACCATCTTGGCGAAATAATAGGTAAATTCGGTTTTTCCGTTCAGAAAAAACCGAAATAATCGATGAATAAACCTTCTTTACCATCTTCAAGGTAACTCCGACCCGATTTTTACCTATTACGTGCGATTGCGAAGTGTTTCGGCTGGTATTAATTTTGCAATCGTAATACATGCCATAGTTATTAGTTATTAGTTTTGACTTCAGTTTTCCGCATAGGTTCCACATGCGGAAAACTGCGGCGCATTGAAACATCAGAAGTATCATGACGTTATCCTCACATTATTCGGCCGACGACCCGATGGCCACCCTTATCGGAGCCGACTATCGCCTCGTCCATGTGATTACCCGCTTCGGAATCAAAATCGGATTCGGCGACAAGACAGTCGATGAGGTCTGCACTCAGTACAATGTGGATACCAACACTTTTCTGGCGGTTGTCAATTTCATCCTCGAGGGCTTCACATCGTTCGACAAGTCAATGCCTCTATCGCTTCCGTCGTTGATTCTTTATCTGAAACGCAGTCACACATATTTTCTCGATTTCGCGCTCCCCGGAATCAGAAATAAACTGCTTGAAGGAATACGCATAGGCACCGATGATGTCTCTTTCCTTATCATAAAGTTTTTCGATGATTATTATGATGAGGTGCGCAAGCACATGGAATATGAGGAGAAAACCGTTTTCCGCTATGTCGACAGTCTCCTTTCGGGAGTGATTCCCTCTGATAACTTCCATATCGCCACATATAGCGAAAACCATGAGCAGGCCGCCGACAAACTCGGCGAACTGAAGCATATACTTCTTAAATTCTGCCCGGCCAATTCCGACATGGCGCTTGTGAACGAAGCCCTTTTCCTCATCTGCCAGTGCGAGAAGGAACTGGAGAACCATTGCTTTGTGGAAGACACGCTTCTGGTTCCGGAAATAAAGAAAATGGAAAAATGCGTTGAGAATGGCTGAAGAGAAAACACATATAATAATTGCCGAGACCTCTCCTATCATTTCCGCCGGAATCTCGCATACGCTCAAGCGTCTGCCGGCTAAGAACCTTTATGTGACCGAGCTGAAAACCCCGGCCGACATGCAGGAGTGCTTGCGGTCGTCGCATCCGGAGATTCTGATTGTGAATCCGGCTTTCGGAGGCGTATTCAACCCTCTGGAGGTGCGTGCAGTAAAACCTGATCTGCGCATCGTTGCCCTCGAGGTGGGACCGCTCGACCGTAGCGTCCGCAGTCGTTACGACGATGTGATCTCGATTGTCGACGACATTTCGGCGATCTCCGATAAGATCAACGCCCTCATCGACCGCGGTCAGACCGCTCCCGACGAGAACAAAGACACCGTGTCGCAACGAGAGAAAGAGATAATAGCTCTCGTGGCAAAAGGATTGACAAACAAGGAAATCGCCGACAAACTGTATCTGTCGGTCCACACCGTAATCACTCACAGACGCAATATCGCCCGCAAACTCGAGATCCATAGCGCCACCGGTCTGACAATCTACGCCATCGTCAACAAACTCGTGGATCTCTCGGAAATCAAACTGTGATTCTCAGGCTCTCCTGCAGGCTTTCGTAGGATTCGTTCCTTACCTTTCCGATTTTTTTACTATATTTGCAGGTTCAGAACAACCATGGTATCTGATTCCTTCTGATATGAGTAAAAACAACGGCAATAACACTGAAATATACGGAAATACTCTCGACCCCAAGGCCGCAAAACGGATAATGCGCAACAGACGCATAGTGAAATGGCTGTGGATGTCATTTCTGGGACTCGGTTTCTTCATTTTTATCTTTCTGCTCCTTGTCTATAACGGCGTAATAGGCTACATGCCCCCTATCGAGGAGCTCGAAGATCCGCACTACAAACTTGCATCGCTCGTTTACGCCTCCGATGGAACCACGGAGCTGGGCCGCTATTACTACGGCTCGGGCAACCGTGTATATACCGACTACGATGCCGTGTCGCCCCACGTGATCAACGCTCTTATCGCCACCGAGGACGTGCGTTTCAAAGAGCACTCGGGAATAGATTTCAAGGCTTTGGGACGTACAGCCGTCAAAACCGTGATGATGGGCGACAAATCATCCGGAGGTGCCTCGACAATCACCCAGCAGCTTGCAAAACAGCTCTATTCCCAGCCATCTTCCAACATCTTCAAGCGCGCAATCCAGAAACCTATCGAATGGATGATCGCCGTGAAGCTCGAGCGGTTCTACACCAAAGACGAGATCATCAACATGTATCTCAACCGTTTCGACTTCCTCAACAATGCCGTCGGAATTAAAACAGCGGCAAACGTATATTTCGGCAAAGAGCCGGGCGACCTCAAGGCCGAGGAAGCCGCCATGCTTGTCGGGATGCTCAAGAATCCGAGCTATTTCAATCCGCTCCGCCATGAGGAACGTACCCGCGACCGCCGCAACACCGTGCTCGACCAGATGCAGAAAGCCGGTTTCCTCTCCGTGGCCGAGGCCGACTCGCTCAAGAATCTCCCGCTCAAGCTCGACTATCATAAGGTGGACCATAAGGAGGGAGGAGCGCCATACCTCCGCGAAGAGATACGCCGGATGAACGCCCCAAACGCTCTGATTTCAACTCCCTCACGGCTTATCGCGTGGCTCTCGGCAACTATAACACCGACTCGACGCAGTGGGAGGAGAATCCTCTTTACGGATGGATTCTCAAGAATCCCAAGCCCGATGGTTCTTATTACGATATCTATACCGATGGTCTCCGCATCTATACATCCATCGACCCCCGTATGCAGCAGTATGCCGAAGAAGCCGTCTATCAGCATCTCGGCGGCTATCTGCAGCCCGCTTTCGAAAGTGAGAAGCGTGGCCAGAAAACCGGCCCCTACACCACCAACCAAAGCGAACTGAGCTTCAGCGGCGTCCAGAAGCTTATCCGCAACGCCGTGAAACAGACCGAAAGATACCGCAACATGAAAAAAGCGGGTATGTCGGAAGCAGAGATCGACAAAGCTTTCCATACTCCCTATGAGATGGATGTGTTCGCATACGTGAAGGAAACCCGCAATGAGAAAGGTCGGAACGTGACGAAAATCGTGCCCGGTACAAAGACAGTCCGTATGTCGCCCTACGACTCCTTGCTCTATATGAAGACTATTCTTCGTACGGGTGTGATGAGCATGGATCCCGTAACGGGTTATGTGAAAGCATACGTCGGCGGACCGGATTTCACGCATTTCCAGTATGACATGGTTTCGCGCGGAAAACGCCAGATCGGATCTACCGCCAAACCGTTCCTCTACACTCTGGCGATGGAACAGGATTTCACCCCCTGCTCGATGTTCTCCAACACCCAGCCTGTCTTTGGCAACTGGGCACCGCGAAATTCGAGCCGCGCACGTGTCGGCGAGATGGTCGACCTGCGTTGGGCCCTCACGAACTCCAACAACTGGATTTCCGCCCGACTCGTCCATGAGCTCACCCCCGTGAGTCTCGCCAACAAGATGAGAATGTTCGGAATCACCGGATATATCGACCCGACACTCCCTCTCTGCCTCGGCACGGTCGACGTGCCCGTGGGCCACATGGTGGCCGCTTACACCGCTTTTGCCAACCATGGCATCAGGGTCGATCCCGTGTTCGTCACCCGTATCGAGGACAACCAGGGCAACCTGATATATTCGGCAGTACCCCACCGCACCGAAGTCACTTCGGAAGACGCCTATTACAAGATACTCTCCATACTGCTCAACGTTGTGGACAGCGGAACCGGAGCAAGCCTCCGCAGCCGCTACAACATATCCGCTCAGATGGGTGGAAAGACCGGTACGACAAACTCCAACTCCGACTCATGGTTCATGGGCTTCACGCCCGAACTCGTAACCGGAGTATGGGTCGGCGGTGAAGAACGCTACATTCACTTCAACTCCATGGCCTTCGGCCAGGGCGCCCGCGCGGCCCTTCCTATCTACGGTCTTTACATGCAGAAGGTATATGCAGATCCGAAACTCCCCTACCGCCAGGATGCCCGCTTCGTCTTCCCCGACAATTACAACGCATGCGATGGAGAGATGGCTCCGGTTTCCGAAGCTCCCGCCGAGGAGGAGGAGACAATCAACGCAATCTTCGAATAGCATTCTTCACACCGGAATTCACCGCCATTCCGGAAACGGATAAAAAGATTATGGGAATATGGAAATATTTCCATAATTTTTTTTGTCACGAAGAATATTATTGATATATTTACAGCGGATTAATAAGTTTTTATTTCAAGAAAATCTTTTCAACCCTTCCCCGCGCCCGGCCGTAACCCCGGACTCAGGAAATATTAAATAGAAAAAAATTAAGAAGAGAAACACCTTAAATCAAAAGTTTATATGGACAAGGTATTACAAATCAGAGACCTTACATTGCGCGACGGACAACAGTCGCTGTTCGCCACCCGCCTGAAGCAGGAGCATATCGACAAACTCCTCCCGCTTTATCGCGAAGCGAAATTCTACATCATGGAAGTATGGGGCGGTGCCGTTCCCGATTCAGTGATGCGTTATCTCGGCGAGTCTCCCTGGG
>OHTA01001267.1_pt1 | contig 13408 bp, 10 predicted proteins | sample 1578851 | NCBI WGS metagenome assembly OHTA01 (sample SAMEA3879578, study PRJEB24766) | human gut metagenome | biome: human-associated habitat; feature: feces | place: USA | collected 1985/1987 | reverse complement strand
GGGGAGCAGCAGGATTGGCTTTTGATGTTCAAAAACGAGACCCACAACCACCCCACCGAAATTGAACCCTTCGGCGGCGCGGCCACCTGCATCGGGGGCTGCATCCGCGACCCGCTCTCCGGCCGCGCTTATGTCCATCAGGCGATGCGCGTCACCGGCGGCGGCGACCCGCGAAAGACGCTCGCGGAGACGCTTCCCGGAAAGCTCCCCCAGCGCAAGCTGGCGCAGACCGCGGCGGCGGGATATTCGTCCTACGGCAACCAGATCGGCCTGGCCACCGGACAGGTGACGGAGCTATATGATCCTGGCTACATGGCCAAGCGGATGGAAATCGGCGCGGTTATCGGCGCGTCTCCCAAGGAGAACGTGATCCGGGAAACTCCTATGCCCGGAGACGCCATCGTGCTGCTTGGCGGCAGAACCGGGCGGGATGGATGCGGCGGCGCCACTGGCTCCTCCAAGGCCCATACCGAGCAGTCCATTGAAACCTGCGGCGCTGAGGTACAGAAAGGAAATGCACCTACAGAGCGTAAGATGCAGAGACTTTTCAGAAGACCTGAAGTTACAAAGCTTATTAAGAAATGTAACGATTTTGGTGCAGGCGGCGTTTCGGTTGCAATCGGAGAGCTTGCTGCCGGACTCAGAGTTTCACTTGATAAGGTTCCTAAAAAGTATGAAGGTCTTGATGGAACAGAGCTTGCCATTTCTGAATCACAGGAAAGAATGGCTGTTGTAATTGACCCTAAGGATGTTAGAGCATTTCTTAATTATGCGGCAGAAGAAAACCTTGAGGCAGTTGAAGTTGCAACTGTAACAGAAGAACCAAGACTTGTACTTGAGTGGAGAGGCAAAGAGATAGTTAATATTTCAAGAGCTTTCCTTGATACAAACGGTGCTCATCAGGAGACATCTGTTCTTGTTGATATTCCTTCAAAAGAAGATTCATATCTTAAGTCTTCAAAGATAGAAGATGTAAGAGGCAAGTGGTTAAAAGTTCTTTCTGACCTTAACGAGTGTTCACAGAAAGGTCTTGTTGAAAGATTTGATGGTTCAATCGGAGCCGGTTCTGTATACATGCCATTTGGCGGCAAGTATCAGCTTACAGAGACACAGGCAATGGTAGCAAAGCTTCCTGTACTTAAAGGAAAGTGCGATACAGTTACAATGATGTCTTATGGATTTGACCCTTATCTTTCTAAGTGGAGTCCATATCACGGTGCTATATATGCTGTTACAGATTCAGTTGCAAAGATTGTTGCGGCAGGCGGTGATTTTAACAAGATAAGATTTACTTTCCAGGAATATTTCAGAAGAATGACAGAAGACCCATCACGTTGGAGCCAGCCATTTGCAGCACTTCTCGGTGCTTATGAGGCACAGCTTGGATTTGGACTTCCATCAATCGGCGGTAAAGATAGTATGTCAGGTACATTTGAAGAGATAGATGTTCCGCCAACACTTTGTTCATTTGCTATAGATGTGGCAAAAGAAGGCGACATTATCACACCTGAATTAAAGACTCCGGGAAATGTTCTTGTTAAGTTTGATATAGAACATGATGAATATGATATTCCTGTATTTGAACAGGTTAAGGCACTCTATAACAGTATCCATGAACTTACTGAAAATGGTACAATCGTATCTGCTTATGTATGTGATGCAAATGGTTTTGTTCCTGCACTCTGCAAGATGGCATTCGGTAACAAGCTTGGATTTGCATTAAACAGTGATTTGAAAGAAGAATCATTATTTGCACCTGCATATGGATGTATAGTTGCCGAGGTTGCAAAGGATAAGCTTGATAATATTAAGACAGCTTATACAAAGCTTGGTGAAGTTAAAGAAAAAGCTGCATTTACATATAAGGAAGTTTCAATCAATGTAGAAGAGGCATTAAGTGTATGGGAAGACAAGCTTGAAAAGGTATTCCCTACAAAGGTTTCAAAGGAGACAACTTCTATTGAGACAAAGCTTTTTAATGCTGAAAATGTACATATATGCAAGAATAAAGTTGCAAAACCAACAGTATTTATACCGGTATTTCCGGGTACAAACTGTGAGTATGACAGCACAAAGGCATTTGAAAGAGCTGGAGCAGATGTTATTGTAAAGGTATTTAAAAACCTTGATGCGGCAGGTATCAGAGAGTCTGTTGATGAGTTTGAAAAAGCAATCGCACAGTCACAGATTATTATGTTCCCTGGTGGATTCTCAGCAGGTGATGAGCCTGATGGTTCAGCTAAGTTCTTTGCCACTGCATTCAGAAATGCAAAGATGAAAGAAGCAGTTGAGAAACTTCTCAATGAGCGTGACGGTCTTGCACTTGGTATCTGTAACGGTTTCCAGGCACTTATCAAGCTTGGACTTGTTCCAAACGGAGCAATTACAGGTCAGAATGAGCAGTCACCTACACTTACATTTAATACAATCAACCGTCATATATCTAAGATGGTATATACAAAGGTTGTAAGTAATTTAAGCCCATGGCTTGCAGGTGCTGAGCTTGGCGGTGTTTATTGCAATCCTGCTTCACACGGTGAAGGAAGATTTGTTGCACCTAAGGAATGGCTTGACAAATTATTTGCAAACGGACAGGTTGCAACACAGTATTGTGACATCAACGGCAATATTTCAATGGATGAGGAATGGAATGTCAATGGTTCATATATGGCTATTGAAGGTATCACAAGTCCTGACGGAAGATGCTTAGGTAAGATGGCACATTCAGAAAGACGCGGCGATGGCGTTGCAATTAACATTTATGGCGAGCAGGATTTAAGAATATTTGAATCAGGCGTAGCATATTTTAAGTAAGATTATTATCCCTGAAAATCTGGTATAATATGCCTGGTTTTCAGGGATTTTGCTTCGCAAAACAAGGATATAGTGCATCAAAGATGCATATTGGGATTTTGCTTTGCAAAGGAAGGAAGATTTATGAAGGTTTTAAGAGGATTTGTTCTGTGCTTATATTGTCTGATGCTTGCAATTACAGGTGTGTCGTTTCTTATGGGGAGTACATGTAAGGCAGCAATATCAGATATAGTTGTATACAAAAGTGAGGATAAGATAACAGATGCGATTGCGTCAGTAGATCCTAATCTCAAAGGCGATGAGCTTGATAAAGTGTTTGATTATCTTGAAAATGACAAAGATTTAAGAAAAATAGCTGATATGTATGTTGATGCTGCAATAAAGGTTGCATCATCCAATAAAAATAAGGATAAGACTCTTGAGGAAATGCTTAGTGAAACGCAGACATCAGAGATGAATAACGCAGTCTCTTCATTTACGGATAATCTTGTAAGTAAGGTTTTTGGAGATGAAGCAAATAATATAAGCGGCATTGCAGCCACATTATATAACGCCGTAAAACAGTCTGTTTCATTGAAAGTTACAGAAGCAGTGTCGTATTATACGGCTGGAGTTGTGGATGGAATGAGCACAAAGCAGCGTATGATTATTAAAATATATGCAATGTTTACATCTGTTGCAGCTCATGTGATATGTATAATCCTTACAGTGATTAACGCACTTTTGATATTTGCGGCATACAAAGAAAAAGCAGGAGTTATAAGAGGTCTGGGACTTGGAACGACAGCAGGAGGCCTTGTATTATTTATTCTGTCTAAAATGTTTGTAAATGTCGGAATGAGGCTCAGTAACAGGATGGTGGGAAGAACAGTTGGTTTTTCAATGAATGGCTGGTATCTGTTCAGTGGCATCTGTGTGGCAGCCGGTGTGGTTATGATTGTTGTGGCACAGGTTATAAAGAAAAATAATAATTAAAAATTACAGGCAGGAGGAAATTAATATGACAGAAGTTGTATTGGGAAGCACAGAAATTAAGGTTAATAAAAACGGTTTCGGGGCATTGCCGATTCAGAGAATAAGCCATGAAGATGCCGGAGAACTTCTTAAAATGGCATATAATGCGGGAATTAATTTTTTTGATACGGCAAGATTTTATACTGACAGTGAAACCAAAATCGGAGAAGCACTTGGAGATGTGCGTGAAAATATTTATATTGCAACAAAGACAGCAGCACAGAATTCTGACGATTTCTGGAAAGATTTAAATACAAGTCTTAATAATTTAAAAACGGATTATATTGATATTTATCAGTTCCACAATCCGTCATTTTGTCCTAAGCCGGGAGACGGAACAGGACTTTATGAGGCTATGCTTGAAGCAAAGGCACAGGGGAAAATCCGACATATAGGAATTACAAACCACAGGCTTAATGTTGCAAATGAAGCTATAGAATCAGGCTTATATGAGACATTGCAATTTCCGTTTAATTATCTTGCAACAGAAAAAGAACATGAGCTGGTAGAAGTCTGTCGCAGTAAAAATATGGGATTTATTGCTATGAAAGCACTTTCGGGAGGGCTTATAACCAATTCAAAAGCGGCATACGCATATCAGGCAGAATATGATAATGTTCTTCCTATATGGGGTGTACAGAGAAAGTCAGAACTTGAAGAATTTATAAGTTATATAGATAATCCGCCTGTTATGGACGATGAGATTCGTGCGGTTATAGAAAAAGATAAGAAAGAGCTTGCCGGTAATTTCTGCCGGGGCTGCGGATACTGCGTTCCGACATGTCCGGCCCACATTGAAATTAACAACTGTGCAAGAATGTCACTTCTTCTTCGACGTTCACCATCAGAGCTTCAGCTTACAGAAGCGGTTCAGGCAAAGATGAAAAAAATAGAAGACTGTATACATTGTGGACAATGTTCGGCACACTGTCCTTACGGTCTTGATACACCAACACTTCTTGAAGAAAATTACAAGGATTATAAAGAGGTTCTTGCCGGAAAGAAGATTTGAATGTAACAGAAATATAGAAAATATGAGTATTCATGACGCGGAAATTTCCGCGTCTTTTTTTGTATTGCAGTGATGAGAAAAAGCAGAAACATTATGATGCTGTTATATGATTCAAAATATCCATAATATATAATAAATATCACAAGAAGTTTATAAATGTAAAATTACATACCTTTGGTTGCAAATACAGTACCGTTCGTTACAAGGCTATTGCACATAAAAAATATTTGTGATATGGTACAAATATGGAGGGGGATTTTAAAATATATTTTATGAAATATAAGGGGGTACATATGAATATAGCGATATGCGATATTGATAAAGAATTTGCGTCAATTATTAAATTAAAGATAGAGGAGAAACTTGGTAGTGTTGATGTGGATATTTATACAGACAGTAAATTACTTATGCAATCAGACAAAGTATATGATTGCGTGTTTCTGTACATGGATATGCCGGATATAAATGGTATTGATATGGCAAGATGCATAAGAGAAAAATATACATTTACAAAGATGATATTTATATTATCAAAACTGGATGCAGTAGTTGAAGTTATGAAATATAATCCGTATCGATTCATAAGAAAAGAACACTTGGAGGAAGATATTAAAGAGGTAATTGCAGTTTTAAAAGAAAAAAGTGAAGAGGAACTGCAATATATTAATTTTAAGATTCCGGGAGAGAGAAAACCGCTAAGATTTAATATAAAAGATATAGTGATGTTTGAAGTATTTCGTCACGAATTGAAAATAAAACTGGAAGATAAAGAGGTTCGTATAAAAGCTACATTAGAAATTCTTGAAAAAACTTTGGAAGCGAAAGGTTTTATCAGGGTACATAAAAGTTACATTGCAAATTATCTTTGGATAGAAGATATAATCAGAAATGAGGTTATATTAAATAACGGGCAAAGAGTTCCTTTAAGCAGGCAGAAAAAACAAACGGTTATTCAGAGATTAAACAGTTTACGGTCAAACAAAAATTAATGTTTGCATTTGGGGCAAAAAAAGTGCATTTGGGGCAAGTTGTATTGACATAAATACAATGGCATATATAATGAAATTATAAGTAATGTTTGAGTGTGGAATTGAGGGAGGGTTTTTATGAAGAGAAAAATATTATTGGTATTTTCAATATTGTTATTATTTTTGATTTCATGTGGTCAAGATAAAAATAAGGATGTTGATGAACAATTAACGGAGCCTGAATATGAGACGACAAGTGTTGAAGCAAAGGAAATAAAAGAAGGCATTAAAGTTATTGATGGTTGGAAAGTTATTGAATCGGAGGCAAACGGTAAAAAAGTATATGTATATGCACCTTACATAGAAAATAAATTAAAAGGCGTATCATATTGGGAAGACAGCATAGATGTGGATTTTAATATTAATAAGATAATAAATGCCGATATGCCGAATGGGTGTATTGCAACTGAACAAAAAGTCTGGAGTGATAATGTGAATTGTTCATTTCAGCCAAATCTTGGATTGAATGAGTATGATTCGACAAGAGTAAATCCAAAAAATGAATTGCGATATATAAGACCTGTTAAACAATATTATAAAGTGTTAAGTGACAACAATACAGATTTGAACCAGATAACAGAATATACTGCACCGAAAGTAGATGTTCAGGCTGTATCTTTTGCATTATATGAAGATTTTTTGAGTGAAGTTCCCGGCTTGATAGTAAAAGTGTATGGTGTTCCCGTATCAAAGTGGAATTCTGAAGTTGGTGATACCAAGATGTTTTCATATAATCAGATGAGTGAATTTGACAAAAAGATTGAATCGGGGAATTTAACAGGGTGTGATGAGCTATTATCAAAAAAGATTTCCAAAACAGGAGTTTATTATATAGATTATACGGAAATTCCTGACAATGATAATTATGCACAATATTATCTTGTATATGAATTTGACAAATCAATAGAATGTATATTTAAAATAAGTTCTTTTATGACATATACAATAAATAACAGTGATTCTTATAATACATGGAAGAAGGAAAATATTGAGCGGTTACTGAATTAAAAGCGGGGTGATGTGATTGCATGTAAATAATATTATAAGACTTGTATACAGGAGTATTACAAAGAAACTGTTTGTGACGGTAATGCTTTTTTGTATTAATTTTATTTCTTTTTATATGGTTGATATAGTTGCAACTTCATATTTTGGTACAAAATATGCAATAAATGAAACGACAAAAATGTTTTTCGGTGATATAAATAATATTAATTATGTATGTGCAGGAGGAACTGATGCAACATATGAGGATGGCAGGAAATTAACCGAGTATGTGGAAAAGCTTGATGAAGTTGAGAAAAGCGGATATTTTTCGGAAGGAGTGGCACAAGGTTTAGATAATGATTTGAGAATTCCTGTTGTTATTGCAGACACAAAAATACAACAAATCGGTAATTTAAAATTGAGCAATAAATTAAAAGAGGCAATGCAGAATGTGCCGCAGGGTTATCAGTGCATGCTGCTTGGATATAATTATAAAAATAAAGTTAATATAGGTGATATATTTAGTGCATCTATATATAAAAATGATAAATGTATTGTTGTAGGATTTCTGCAAAAAGATGCAATGTGGCCTAAGAGAGGAAGATTATTTGATGTTTCGACAGGTGAAGATATATATACTCTTGAAAATTCAGGAATTATAATTACAGATAATTATGAATTATATGATACATCAAAAGTTGCAGATACATCATATGAATATTACTTTTTGGTAAGCGATTATAATAAGGACATTGTATATGATAAAATAAAAGCATTTGCTTCAGAAAATTCAATAACTGCATTAATTGTAAATATTGGGGAAAACATACAAAATAAAATAGAAGAAAACGGATTGTCAAATAATAAAAATATAACGGCTACGGTAATGTTTGTAATTCTTGCGACATTGTCAATGAGTGTGTCTTGTGTTGTCCATTGTATGCTTGATAAAAAAAGTTACGGAACAATGGTTGTATGTGGAATGAAAAAGAAAGAAATTATAAAAATGACTGTATTTTATAACGGATTTTTATTTATTTCATCATCGGTTGCATCATGGCTTTTAAGACAAAAACAAATTTTCGGAAAAATCAATCCGGCAGATTCTCAGCTTGTAACAGGTGTTTTTCGCCTAAATAATATTGCGGGACACATGTATTTTGTGCCGATTCTTATATTGGTTATGATTATATTTATGACGCTAATAACATCTGTAATGCCTGCAATAATAATCAGTAGAATGACACCTGTTGATATGATTTTTGAAAGAGATTAGGTGGCAGTATGAGAAAAATTTTCAGGAAAATATTTCGTTATAAACTTACTTCGATTTTTTTTATTATAGGACAACTTATTATTTATATTACAATTTTTGGGGCATTAGCTGTTTACAACAGGGCATATGATAAAGAAAAAGACCGTATAAATGCTGTTTATAAAAATAGAATAGAACTTGAGATTAATATGTCTAAAAAAGCGGATTTTATGTCTTTTTTTGCTGACAGCACCAATACAGGAAATGCTGTGATTTCGGGGAAATTAGCATTGGGAATACAGGAACTTGGAACTTCTGTACGTTCTGAAATAATAATTATGTCGAATGAGCAAATGAATTATAAGCTGGAATCAGGAAGGCTTCCGGGAGAAAATGCGAAAAACGGAAGGCTTGAAGTTGCTGTAGGAAGAAATAAAGCAAAATTTGCAACAGTGGAGAACGGTAAAAAGTATCTTGTAATTGAAGGTGACAGGTATGAAATATCAGGGATATTGGGCAGTGACAAATCTGATTATTGGGATAATAAGGTCGTTTTGAATATTGCCTGCCTCGGAGATAAGACACTAAACAGTCTTATGAAAAAGATGTCATATACAGTGGAACTTGGAAGTAACAGCTATGAACTTGATGATACATATAAGACGGTTTACGGAAATATAAAAAGCATAGATCAGGATAGTGTAATAAAAGCAAAAAAACTTATTTCAAATGGTGAGAGTACGTTGGAAAAGTCAATGGCAAAAGAAAACATGCAAGTGAATGTAATAACATATATTTTTTGTGTTTTAAATAGTATGATTATATCGGAATTCTGGATAATACAGAGAAGAAAAGAATTTGCTATAAAGAAAGCACTCGGAATGAAAAATTCAAAAATAATTATGGAAATGTTTATTAATATTACAGAGTTAAGCGGTATTTCTTTGATTATGTTTTTGTTATTGAATATTTTATCGAAAGTATTTGTAGGCTCGGCTTTTATAGATATTAAAATTTCATTTATAACGGTTTTGACAGTAATAGCTGCAATTATTGTAACTGTCGTGGCATCGCTTATATATCCTGTGTATAAGATTTTTCATATGAATCCCGCACAGCAGATTTAAACATGGAGGATTTATGATTAGACTTGAAAATGTTATTAAAATATATGGTGAAGATTACGAAAAGAAAATAGCATTGAATAATATATGTCTGGAGATAAAAGATGGTGAATTTGTTGCTGTTACAGGTCCGTCCGGTTCGGGAAAATCAACACTTCTTAATATAATCGGTTGTATGGATATACCAACAAAAGGCAGATATTATCTTGACGATACGGATATTACGTTAAAAACAAAGAGTCAGATAGAGGATATAAGAAAGGAAAAAATAGGCTTTGTATTTCAACATTTTGCATTGATGGATTATTATACGGCATATGAAAATATAGAATTGCCTTTAATAATAAAAAATATAAAGAGAAGTGAAAGAAAAAGGTTAGTTAATGAACAACTGAAATTACTTGGAATAGAGGAAGTAAAGGACCATATTCCCTCGAAAATGTCTGGAGGTCAAAGACAGAGAGTTGCGATTGCCAGAGCGTTGGTGTCGGGTTGTAATATTCTTCTTGCCGATGAGCCGACAGGTGCGTTGGATCAGGCAACAGGAAGAGAAGTAATGGAACTTTTAAAAGAAATTAATAAAAGAGGGACTACGGTAATAATTGTAACGCACGATATTAATATAGCAAATCAGACGGAAAGAATTATTGAAATATGCGATGGGAAAATTAAAAGATAAATATGGGGGAATAGTTGTGGAGCAAAAAATTATAGTCATATATTTGATTTTGATTGTTTGTTTAATTTCAGGCTGTGGTCCGAAAGTTGGAAATGAAAACGGAAAAGGCGAATCTGATAATAATTCGGAAATTGAAATGTCGGATAATAGAAAGAGTACAGATTTTAATATTAGTTATGGGATTGAAGAGGTTAAGCAAAATGATTTTATATTGGAATATAACGGTGAACCTGTAAGTTTACATAGTTTTGTGAATTGCAGTATGGATATTAAAATTGGAATATATTTGTTTGCAGACGGAAGAATACAAAGCTATGAGGATTGTTCAACAAAAGAAGAAGAAATTAATCATATATATGATGTAAAAGCCGGCGAAAAAAAAATAAACGAGATAAAATTTGTTCCGGATATAGGTAATGAAGGGGATGATTTGTCATTAAGATTTTTATTTGTGATAAATCCTGATACAGTTCCTGATAAAGAAAGCTTTGTATATGCTCATGATACAAATATGAATCAGGTATATCCGATTAATATACATATGAATGTAGAGAGTAAAAATAAAGGTGGTACAGAAAAAAATATTGTATTATGTAAAGAAATGACACAAGAAGAGTATGATTCTAAAGTTTATGATAAATACGGAAAATACAGGAATACGTTGGATACAGCAGATTTTGTAATGAAAAATAATAACGATGAGGAAATACAAAATTACATAAAAACAGATAATGGAGTGTTGAATTTTGTAATTGAAGGTTGTGGAGGTAATAACGATTATTATAATATAACGGCATATATAAATGGGGTAGTATTGGAAAAAGATATATTTAATGCTATTTTTCAAATTCAGAGAGGAAGATACATAACAAAAAAAGCATTTGATGTTGACCTGACTAAATTAGATAAGAATAAATATAAATTAGGTGAATATAACAGCTTATTCTTTGTAGCAGTTCCGGAATCTGGAAATAAAAAGAATTTAAGTCAGAGAATAAGGGTGTGTACGTTCGGATATAAGTAAGCATCTAAATAGTATGACTATTTTATATAACAACAGATGTGGGGGTATTTATGAAAAAAGTAATTGCAAGTATATGTTTATTTATGATTTTACTAGTGGGATGTGGTGGGAAAAATAATAATCAGGTGTCAAATGAGGAAAGAAATGCAAATATTCCAGAGGTTATAAAAAATAGTTATACACAAATTGATAATAATATATATGATATATCAAAACTATTTGCTGTAGAAAACAATAATATAATAAGATATAAGGTCTTTTTTGACGCAGGAATGATTGTAATAGAGAATAAAAACAGTGGTTATGAGATATATCCGATTAATTTTGAAGGGGCTGAATTTAGTCAGGAAAATGTGTGTAAAATTGGAAGAGTAAACAGTATATGGCAGTGTGATAAGGGTATTGCAACGGATGTACTTATTGAATCAAGAGATTATTATGATAATACATATGAGAGAAGTGTTTACGAGTTGCAGGAAGACGGCAGTATTAAAAAAAGTGTACTTGGAACATATGATGTAAATGAAAAAAAGAATATATCAAATACCAATAATTATGAAAGCAAATATTTGTATTATTATTTATGCGATGATGAAAAACAAATAAGAAAATATAATATAGAAACAGGTCAAGATGAAATTATTGCAGAAATGAATACGTTAAACATAAGTGTTATAAATAATATTGTATATGGTGAAAGCGGTTATTCGTTTAATGGGAATGGTTTAGCTGAAAATACCGGGAAAGGACAACAGACTCATGGATTGTATGGACAGATTGACAATCAAGGTAATGTAAAAGAAATAATATTTGATTATAATTCAAGTGAGGTATTTACATATAATGGTGGATTAATTATAAAAAATGTGATAAATCCGTTAGAAAATCCTATAACAGTAAATGAAGTCAGAAGTTAATTTGGAAAATGAAGTCTTGAATATGGAAGATAATAAATGGATTATGAAATATACGTCTGTTGTTTCTGAAAATGGTAAATATATTCTGTTTAGTGATTTGAATAATATTAAAGACAAAGATACAACAACATTTATTATTTATGATATAAAGGAAAATAAGTTTATATACAAAAAAGATATACAAAAACATAAAAATGCTGTAATACAGAATATAAATATATCAGAAAAATACAATGGATTTATATATTCATATTTTGAAGAAGGAATCAGAAAAGCATATTTTTATAAATTTTAAAAGAGGGAATGGGATTGGCAGAATTAATTTTAAAAAATGTGGATTTTTCATATGGAAAAACTAAGGTTTTACAGGATATAAATATTGTACTTGAGAATGGTGTGACAGCTTTATTAGGACCCAACGGAGCTGGGAAAACAACACTTATTAATATAATAATGGCATTATATAAACCCGATAGAGGAGAGGTTATATATGATAATCATAATGTTAGAAAATTAAAAGAATCATATTATGACTATATAGGTTATTTACCGCAGATGCCACAATTTTATAAAAATTTTACCGCGACTCAGTTTCTTGAATATATGGGAACTTTAAAAGGAATTGAAAAAAAAGAACTAAAAAATAAAATCAATGAGCTGCTTATACTTGTAAATTTAAGAGAAGAAAAAAATAAAAAGATTGGTGCATTTTCAGGCGGCATGAGGCAGAGGCTCGGTATAGCACAGGCATTGCTTAATGACCCACATATTCTTATATTGGATGAACCAACTGCGGGACTTGACCCTAATGAAAGAATAAGATTCCGAAATATAATATCACAGATTGGTAGTTCAAAAATAGTGATATTAGCAACACATATAGTTTCAGATGTGGAATGTATTGCTTCAAAGGCAATATTTATAAAAGACAGGCATGCTGTATTAATTAATAAGCTTTCTGAATTACCGGGAAAAATGCAGACAAATGTTTGGATTACACAGGTTGAAGATGAAAGTAAAATAGAAGAGTATATAGTAAGATATATGGTGTCAAACATACGAATGGTGGAAGATAATAAAAAATATGAACTGAAAATTATATCAGATGAAAAACCTGACGACAACGCAGTTAGGTCGTTGCCGGGACTTGAAGATGCTTTTTTATACTATTATGGAGAGTAGCTTAAATGAAATTTGAAGTTAAAAAACTTGTATGCAAAAGAATAGTATATGTAATTGTAGTATTGTCAATGCTTATAAACGGAATATATTGTTTTAATAGTGCTGACAAAATAAACAGTAAAAAGTATAAAAATGCGTCGGAATGTCAAAAAAATATATATAAAAAAATAGAAGGAAAGATAACACAGGATAAAGCTGATTTTATAAGCACAGAATATGAAAGATTAAAAAAAACAATAGAAAGCGGTGATTATTCAAAAGAATATGATGAGACTACATATTCGGGATATATATTTCTTGATTATAATATATTTAAAGAGATATATGATGAATTTAAATACAATGTAGAATATAAAACAGAGGCAGAAAATA
>OHTA01001266.1_pt1 | contig 13413 bp, 7 predicted proteins | sample 1578851 | NCBI WGS metagenome assembly OHTA01 (sample SAMEA3879578, study PRJEB24766) | human gut metagenome | biome: human-associated habitat; feature: feces | place: USA | collected 1985/1987 | reverse complement strand
CCATTGACATCCTAGCTTTCAAAGAGCTGTTTATTCTTATCAGAAATAAATTATTAAGTAATTCATCTGTAAAATTTCTATATCCCGAGAGGATAATTGAATTTTTATTTATTTTGTTTGATGTTTCTTCTTGGAATGCAGTATCAATTTTTATTCAAAATATTACGCCCATTTATATATTTTTTTAGCACTCATTATCAGTTATCGCGCCTAGTTTCTGTAAAAGCATTCCCATAATATAAATAATAGAATTATCCCCAAACCTTTTAAGAACGTTATATTACTCCTAATGAATTGTTAATGCCTGAATTGATAATACAAATGCCAAAAGTAAATATAGAACCCGATAAAAGAGCATTTAAAAAGTCATAAACTCCTAGATGTTCTAATAAACTTGTGGAACCAAAAGAAGTATTCACCATTTTTACCTCAAACACCAATTTGTTCTATTTGATTTTTAATATTTATAACATTAAGGCTTTTGGGTAATTTATTACTACGTACATTAAATTATGTCATTTTTGGGGCAATGATTTTATTGCCGGTTTATTTCTTATAATTTTATAATAACCCTCCTTTTCGGAATTCTCGTAACTAGCAATTAATTTATTTTCCTTAAACGCAGTAAGTAGTTTTTCGTTTTCATCATTGATTTCAAATTTTGGTCTGCTGCGTGTATCGAATATTTTTAGATAGTCAGTTAAGTCAAGCAGAGTAAGTATTTCTTTTATCAAACTCTCATCAAGGTCTGGCATCATTGATATTAATAGATCAACTTTTAAGTCTCTGCTCAGTCTGTCGGAACGAATAAGATCATTTTTTAATTTTTCCGAAACAGACTTTGGATTATCAATAACACTTTCTATATACTGTACAGCATAATCAAATATCTTTATTTGGATAGAATCAACCCAGTTCTCAAATGATGAAAACAAAACCATCAAATCGGATTCCATAAGATTGTTCTTGAGAATATATAAGCATATAGCAGAAGAATAATCCTTTCCAACTACCGAGATTTCATCGTTAGAAAACTCAAGCAACTTGATTTTAAGTTCATCACTAATATTCCAAGTCAATATCTTTAATAGCTCATCTTGTGAAAACAAATCGTCGTTCATTATATCAACATACTGTTCTATATTTTTAAAAATAAAATTATAATTTTGATCTGGATAGTTTTCTCTTAAAAACTCCAGGTTTTTTGATGTCATCCTAATTATGTTATTACCGATTAAGATAGCAATTTTATCATCGGAAATTTCTGTAATATCAAAATCATCATAATAGAAATCTAATGAAACTAATATTTGTTCATACTTACTATTTTCAATTGATTCACATACAATCACGCAGCCAAACAACTTGTCTTTAGTATTCTCATCATACTCTACCTTTGAAAAATCCAAATCAATATTACATCTATTGATATAGGCAATGACACTTTCATTAAGTTTCACAGCATTGAAGCAATCCATAATATTGCACTCGGAATATTCCACTATATCTGCATCCAACAATAGCGACCACAAAGAATCATCGGTGATCTCCTTTATAGAAATAATAGTTGTCCGTAGTGCAGAAATATAAGAATGTTTATGCTCAATAGTGAGATCAGAATTATTTAATATTGTAATAGCTACCTTTTCGTCATCACAAATCATCCCATCACTCATCTTCAGGATAATATCAAAATACGTGTTGATATTCTGATTAATATATTGAGTTGTTGCAGAATCAGGATGGGAACACAATAGCGTGTAATTTTTATGAAGGATATCCTCATCGTTTTTTTCTTCTAAAACTTCTCTTTGAATAAGTTGTAGGTTTTCATCATTAATCTCATACAAAGATTTCTCATATACAGCACGGAATAAGTTTTTATCTAATTCATCATAATCAAAGCCACTAAAGCATACTCCCAGCAGAGTAAAACAATGGATTAATCTGTCAATATCGGGGTTGTCTATTGTAAGATAGTCTCGAGAATTAGAAATATATTCACATAAGCAATTATCCTTATTGACTGATTCTATAATTTCATCATCAGAATAATAGATTGAGCAAATTGAATATCTGAGTATTTGTTGCTCAGATAGACAGTTTTTCCTGAGGGCAGTTAGGAATAATTCAGGCCATCTCATATTAAGATACCTAATATAAGAAGGCAATTCAGGTGTTATATCAAAATATTCACCTATAAACTTAAAATTCTTTGTGTTTTTGAGTTGATCTATAAACCTTTCAATATATTCCGGATTAGATAATGAGTGAAGTAGATATGTGAGCAAATCAAAATTTAGTATCTCTTCTTGATCAAAATCCACTAATTTAAGTCGTGAAACAACCAACTGCGGATTTTTTAATTGATAAGTATATTCTTTAGCCTTCTTATCGGTTATACTGCGTAGGAATATTTTATCAATGCGGCTTAAACTATTCTCGTAAAAATAGGACATATAATCTGCATAGGTTTCATCAATATATCCATAGCGAATAAGAAATTTCAAGAGGTCAAAATATTCGCTGCTTTTTATCTCATTAAAATTTGTTTCCTTTCCAATTTCATTTGTGCTTGTAATGCTGAATATAGAATTTATATTCTCTCTTGTAATGATATCTTTTAATTGCTTACTTTTGATTGAAATAAGTTCTTGTTCAAGAATAGAGATTTCATCTTCAATACTAGAAATTTTATTATTAAGCTTATTATTGATTGAGTTCTTACGCTCAGAATACTCATTTTGTTCTTCCTGAGTTAAATTACCTTTCTGGCCATAATAAACTTTAGGCTTTTTGTCCTCAAATACAACATCTAATTCCTTAATTGTTTTTAGATGCTCATTTTTCGCCATCTCAATTTCGTTGCTTTTCTCGAAAATACGCTCCTCGAGTTTTTTTACTTCTTCTGCAATAAAGATATCCTTACTATCAAAAAGCGTATACACAAATCCTTTATTAAGCTGTAAATCTGCAAAGTCGCTAGGAAAAAGATTTTTATATGCAATTATGGCGAGCATTTTATTACAATCAAGTTCAGTAATATTTATTCTGTTGTAATAAATTACAAATTCATTGTAGATATTCTTCAAAAGGCGCATATCATCAATATATAGCGATAAACCTTGCAGAAAACTTTCGTTAAACTTCTCAAATAGTCCACCATTTTTGAGATGAGAAATAAACTGATCATAAGAATTGGAACTATCTACAACTGGAACAACCGGGATAATATAGTCAAAGAACTTTGTTCTGTCTTTTGATACAAAAACATCATCACGCAACAAGTAAAAAAATCGAAGAACATTATTTCCTTTTTTATGTATATTAATAAGTGTATTTATTTCACGAAGCCGTTCGAAAATTTTAATCGTATTGAAGCGATCCATATCTTCGAACACAATTACATTTGCATCCGAATTTTCAAACAGATATAGTACTTCATTCAAATATTTATCAAAATACGACTCATCGCTCTCCTCAAAAATTTCAATTTCATTGCCTTGCAAATTTATTTTTCGTAAAATATTCCTATTCTTTTGAATATTTATCAGTTCATACACAAATAATGAAAATAAACAAGCTATTATAATTCCAACAACTATCAACGCATATTGGTTTGTAGAAAATGATAGAAAATATTTAAACCAATTATCAGGAAGAGAATTTACATAGTCTTTCCACATATTAAAACAGGTAAAATAAATGATTGAAATGGAAAGTAATACAACCACTATTGTTCTTACTAAAACACATTTTGGACTAATTGTTTTCTTAACTTTGAAATTGGTCTGCGGAATTTTTTCTGATGGAATTTGATGTATCAGTTGATTGAGAATTTTGCCTTCTAATGCAGATTCATTTGCTCCTTTTTTATTCTCTTTTGTTTCATTTTCTTTATCTGGAGACTGGAAGTGTGCGAGGGAAATATGCAGAAAGCGTAATTTCTCATGTTTTTTCTTGTATGAAGCAAGAACGCTGCTTTTTCCAGCACTATATGCACCAGTAATAGCAACATTCTTTATATCCTGGTTATCAAATACATAATTTATCGCATCTTCATACACTTCTAAATCCATATCAACAATTGGTGTTAATCGTTCAAAATGATATTTACTCTCTGCCATATCTGTCACATCCTTTTTATTATTTCCCATTAATGCTACCCAAATCATCAATACAAATATCACGATCTATATTTCCAAATGCGTAACATTACTCAATATTTCTAACTCCGTTTACTCTTTCCGTAGAGATATACAAATCGGTTTTGAACCCTAATATTCATACTATTGGTTGTCCAAAATCGTTAATAAAATTAAATTTTTTGTTTTAATTATATCACATTAGTCAAAAAGTTACAATATATTTGTCAACTTATAAGGTGTGGTTTGGTTTTATATAAAGGTATATTTTTATAACTCTTGCTCCACCTCATATCCGCCGATAAATACCACCTTGATTTTCTCCTTTGATTCAACGATTACACCATCAATAATTTGTCTGAGTATTACATTGTTAAATTCCATAGGGTGGTTTTTAAGGCCTTCGATAATTTGGAAGATTTCATCAAGTCTTGTTTTTGTATTTGCCTGTCTGCTGTTTGAGTTTTCGTATATTTGCAGTTCTTTTTGCAGACTGTGTTTTCTGATTACGATTTCCTCAAGCTGTGATTCCAAGGCTTCTGCATTTTCCATATCTGAGGTTATGCGGTTAAGTAAATCGGCATATTCTTTATCAAGCCTTGCGATTTCTATTTGGATATCTATTGTTTTATCCTCCGTTTCTTCGCCTGAAAGTCCTATTCGAATGTGTTGTTTTAATTTTTTAAGCACTTCCGAGCATTTACCTATGTTATTCTGAACAGCTTGTACAATAGCACTTTGCAGGACGCTTTCTTCAACAGAAGGGGAGTGGTGGCAATACTTTTTTCCGTAGTCAAGCCTGTTTATGCACCGCCACACAATTTTCTTTTTACCGTCGGTTGTTGTCCATGTACATCTGCGATAGGGAGTATGGCACTCGCCGCAGATCAGGAGCTCCGATAAAGCGTATTTACTTGAATATTTCCCAAGCTCGGTTTTTGTTCCTACTTGTTTAACCTTTTTCTTACTGCTTCTTCTCGCCATCTCTTCCTGCACCCGATTAAATTTTTCAGGGGAGATAATAGCCGGATGATTGTTTTCTACATAGTACCGAGCTCTTTCTCCGTCGTTTCTTTTAACCTTTTTCGAGATACAGTCAACTACATATGTCTTGTTTATCAGGGCGTCGCCTTTATACTTTTCATTTGAAAGTATGGATTTTACTGTCCCGTAATACCACACTTTCTTTCCTGTGGGAGTTTTAATCTGATTATCGTTCAGATAATCTGCAATTTTGCGGATACTGTCACCCTCAAGGTATTTATCATAAATCTCTCTGATGATTTTTGCCTCATCTTCAACTATTTCAGGCTTTCCGTCTGCACCTTTTTTGTATCCCAGAAACGAGTTGAAGGAGAATGCTACTTTGCCTTCTTTGGCACTTTGCTGCTTGCCCCACCTGACATTAGCACTGATATTCTCGGCTTCACTCTGCGCTATACTGCCGTAGATTGTAATATAGAACTCTGCGCCTGCATTCTTGCTGTGAAGTCCCTGTTCTTCAAAAAACACATCAACATTAAGCTCTTTCAGAATTCTTATATATTTCAGGCAGTCAAGTGTGTTTCGTGAGAACCTTGATATAGATTTCGTGATAATCATATCAATTTTATGCCGCTTGCAGGCTCGAATCATTTTCATAAATTCATCCCGCTTTTTTGCACTTGTTCCCGATATACCTTTGTCTGCATAGATTCCTACAAAAGACCATTTCGGCTCACTGTTGATTTTGTCGGTATAACGCTTTACCTGAACCTCATAGCTGTTGAGCTGTTCCTCCATTTGGGTGGATACACGGCAGTATGCGGCTACCCGAATCTGTTTGTAAGCAGTTTCAGATTCTGATTTGGTATTTAGCGTAGGTGCTATGTAGTTGACTTTTCGTTGCAACGCTTTTTGCTCCATATCGTACCTCCGATTTTTTGATTATTCTTAAGAGTTATTTCTATATAGTCTTTGTCAAGCGTTATTGCGGTAACTGTTCGAGAGAACAGCGATAATGAAAAAGCTGAAAGCGGACTTGTGTTAAAGTCTGCTCTCAGCTTTTCCGTTATATGATTCATATTTTTGATATTAGTATACTTCAGGGAAGCATTTCTGAATATCATCTCCGTAATACTGTCTTTGTTGATTTCACCGTGTTCAAGGGCTTTCCTTATCTCGTTTTCAAGCCTTACGGTTTCCTTGCTGATTACACCGCAGTCATCATTATCCTTTATCAAGTCGGGATTTTTAATTATGCGGTTGAGCAAGTCTGTTATTTGCTCAATCAGCGTATCATCGTTAAGGTGTATTATATTATGACATTCGCTGTTTTTGCAAACCCATCTTGTACCCTGAACACATCTCATTTCGTGATTGCGCCTTAACTGTGAACCGCAGTCGGCACATAATATCGGAACATTGAGATTATATATGTCAGACGATCTGTCAACACCCTTTTGAGTGTCCCTTGCAGATTTTACTTTGTTTGCCTTTTCAAATGTATCTTTATTGATTATGGATGGATAAATATCTGTTCCTGTGTAAATATCATCATCAATTATTCGCTTGATTTTTCCTTTGTTCCACGATACTTCACCGACCATATATTCAATATTTTCCGCAATCATAAGCTGTGCTATTTTTATCAATGACAAGCCGTTAATATACAGGTCAAATATTCTTTTTACTGTTGTTGACTCTGTCGGATTCAGCGTAATAACACCGTTTTGATAGGCATATCCGTATTTAACCTTTCTGTTTTTCATTGTTTATATCCTTTCATCTAATAATCTCCGTTAATTCAAGTCCACCCGATAGTGTGAATACAAGCCTATTGTCATAGCCTGCTTTAATCTGATCTACCGTGTCACTGAACATTTCTTCATTGAAACCGTCACGGTAATCAAAGTTATCTATTGTTTCGCTGAGATGTTTCAGATTGCTTATCGTTTCCTCTGAGGAATCATCGGTTAACAGAAGCTTTCGCTTGCTGCGTAGCTTTGATATTTTCGAGTTTATTTCAAGCGCCTGCTTTGAAAATTCACTTTCACTTAATATTGATTTTGTGCGGAGCCTTGCTATCATAAGGTTCTGCGTACTTAAATCTGCTATCTGTTTATCTATAGCCGTTATTGATGCCTGATTAGGATTTGTTTTATCCTCTATGTATTCAAGTTGATTAATCATATTATCAAGTATTTCCGATTTGTGTTTTTTGAGTTTGCTAATCATTGCAAGATATGCACTGTATACATCACTTTCAAGCAGTGTTTGTGTTGTACAATCTGTTTTCAGTGATGCCTTATATGAACAACCCCAATACACCTTGTTATTGGTTACAATTCGCCTGTAATTGTGACCGCACTCGCAACACCTTATAACCCTGCTCAGCGGATATGAAGCATTTGAATGCTGTACGCTTTTTCTTCTTTGCAATTCTTTTGCGGCATTGAAGGTTTCCTTTGATATAATTGCGACATTACTGTTCTCTATATAGTATTTAGCACATTCGCCTTTGTTTTTCTTTCTCACAAAGGGGAAGAATTCTGTGGTATATGTTTTTTGCAGTAATGCGTCTCCCATATATCTCTCGTTATTAAGAATATAGTCCACCGAGAAACAATGCCATTTTCCTTTTCGGGACGGTATATTATTTTCATTGAGTGTATTTGCTATGGCTTGTTTTCCCATACCCTGCAAGTATAGTGCAAATATTGTCCTTACTGTTTTAGCTTCATCTTCATTGACTATAAACTCGTTATTTGATATCCGATAACCAAATGCAGGATATGTAGTGTTGAAATCGCCTGATTCCATTCGTTTGCGGTAACTCCACCGCATATTATCGGAAATATTGATTGATTCCTGCTGTGCCGCAAGACCGGGAAGTGTTACAAATAGTTCGGCATTCATTTTGTCCGAATCAAGTGCCTGTTCTTCAAAATACACACGGACTCCCAAAGTTTTAAGCATTCTCAGTACGGTAAGCAAATCACTTGTATTTCGTGCAACCCTTGAAATTGATTTCGTAATAATGCAATCAATCTTACGGTTTTCGCAGTCCTTTATGAGCCGTTTGAATTCGTCACGCTTTTTAAGGGAAGTTCCCGATATGCCTTCATCAGCATATATATCAACCAACTCATATTCGGTGTGAACCTTTGAATAATCGGTATAATATTTTATCTGAGCCACAAACGAATTCATCTGATCCGAAGAATCACTTGATACTCTGCAATAAGCTGCCAATCTGATTTTTTCATTATTCTTTTTTGTCGGCTGTATCTCAGTAACTACCATTTTTCCTTCCTTTCCTGTAATTCTGTTTTTGCTAGACAACAATATCACAAGAGTTTGAAACTATCCAGCGAATATTACATCTTTTTTGAATCAATTTTTAGCATCTGTAAATGAGATATAGTACTTTCCCTTTTCTGTATGTAATGTGTAAGGATTATACTTATCCTTTCTTCTTTTGGGACGTTTGTTGTCCATATTTTGTCCTCCAATCAATCTGAATTTAAAAAATCAAATTGACTGGAGGACTCCTGCTCTTGTATAACAATAAAGTCCTTTCTGCTTTCAATGCAAAAAAGAGCATAAAAATGCCGACAGGTAATAGCATTAAAAGCTAAAACCTGTCGGCATTTAACAAGCACATATTAAATATCTTCTTATTTTTTCTGTTTTTGTTATTTCCCGTTCTCAAACACATACAGATACAAATCCTCAAGGGTTGCTTTTACGGATTGTATTTTATAGTTTTCAGGTGGGATATCAGTTACTAATCTTACAATGATTTTTTCGTCGTTATGATAGAGATTTGACACACGGTAATTATCTTGAAAATATTTAAGTTCTTCCTTATTAATTTCGACTTCAAATACCTTATTTTCAATTTCTTTTGTAAGGCTGGTACAGGTATCATGCGACACAAGCTGACCGCTTTTGAGTAATATAATCTCCTTTGCAATAAACTCAATGTCCGACACAACGTGGGTTGAAATCAATACTATTTTATCCTCCGCAATTTCGCTTATAAAGTTGCGGATTCTTATCCTCTCTTTCGGGTCAAGCCCTGCTGTCGGCTCGTCGAGAATTAAGATTTCGGGATCATTTAAAAGGGCTTGTGCAATTAAGGCTCTCTGCTTCATACCACCGGAGAACGAGCCCAATTTTTTATGTGCCGACTCTTTAAGATTGACGGTTTCAAGAAGTGAGGCAATTTTTTGTTTTGCCTCTTTCTTTTTCAAACCTTTTAAAGCCGCCATATACCACAAAAATCGGTTGAGCGTAAAGTCATCGTACAAGCCCTGTTGCTGTGGCATGTAGCCGAGAACTGTTCTGTAGTCTTTGCCGAGTTTTTTAATTTCCTCGCCGTCATAGAGAACTTCTCCGCTGTCGGCGTTCAGGTTGTCGGTGATGATATTCATAAGGGTGCTTTTGCCTGCGCCGTTTGGTCCGAGCAAGCCATAAACGCCCGGCGTTAAGGTCACACTGAAATCATCAAGTGCCTTAACTAAACCTTTTTTATATGTTTTACATAAATTTTTTATTTCAAGCCTCATTTTTACACCTTCTCATAGCTTTAAATTCAATATTAGAAAAGTTAAATGCAATTATAGTTAAACAAATCATCAGCAGGAATACGCATAATACTATCAAACTCGGGACAAGCCACATCCAACTGCCTTTTTGAAAGCTTGTGTATAATCTTATATCGGTCAAATTCATACATAACAGGCACGGAAATAATACTATCACCGCCCCGACAATCATAGACAATATATTATTCTTTAATACTTGAGAAAGCATAGCAACCGCCGTCATAACCGAGACAGCCTCCGCTATATGCACTGCCGCCGTAATAAAAATCATACTGTTTATGGAAATTGTACTGCCAATATTTGCAAAGTCCTGCATAAATACAACAGGAGTGTTTAACGACTCCGTTCCGAAGGTTTTTATAAAATTTATATAATAAGGCAAATAAATTAAAGTATATGATATAAGCGTGGTAAGCGAAAGTGTCATTACTTTTGAAAGTACAAGCCTCAGCTTGCCCTTTTTTGTGCAGCGAATTAGATCAATCATATGCTTTTTATGCTCATATGCAAATATATCGGACGATATAAATATTATTACTGCCATAAGCAAGGTAAAATACTGCCATTCTCTTGACGGATTTTGGGCAAGTCTTTTATAAACAATATAGTTAATGAATATGGGAATAATATGATAACGCTCTCCGACCTCTTTTATGTACGAGGCTTGATTTGAAATCTCCTCAAAGGCGGCGCCCTTGGTTTTCAAAATCGAATCTATAGCCGTTATCCTTATTTCTTTTTCTTCAGCTGATAAGGACATATCAGTTGAAATGGTGTTAAGCTCTTCATTCAGTCCGTCAAAATAATCCTGCTGTCGCCGCAAATAATCTTCTTTTTCCTGCGTAAGCTCGCCCTCAAGCTTATCAATATACGCGCTGTATGCGCTTTCCTGAGCCGAACTGTATACAACCGAAATATCATCAGTAGCATTACCGTAGGCGACAAAAACAAGCAGAATAATCGCTATTATTGCCATTGAGCCTTTGTAGTGCTTAAAACATTCGCCTTTGAATATTGAAACGCCGCCTTGAATTTTATAAAACCTTCGTCTGAATTTTTCAAGCATTGGCGTAAATATATTGTTTGTCGTTATTTGCGCGGATTTTACAAAAGACATGCAAATTACCGTTACGGAAGCAATAGCGATCAATATCATAGCTATAACGTAAATCAGGGTAATATTTACAGTATGTGAAAAAATATTGATATTAAGATAATTTCCGAAAATATTATTTCCGCTTAAAAAGTATAAAAAGTTTATATACTTAAGCTGATTTAGGGGAGAGTTGCTTCCTATTGCAAGATAAAGAACTCCTTCAATGAAAACCCAAAATGCGGTAACGGCAAAAACCATTCCCGTATTTTTTACTAAAACAAATATAAACGCGATAAAAAGGGCAAGCACGCACATCGTGATTATTTTTGATAAACCCCACAAAACAAGATATTGCCAAATTTGCAGATTTAAATTACAATTCATAAAAAGCTCGCAGGACTGAATATTCCTTGTCATATCGCCGAAGCCGCTGTACAATCCGCAGAGTGCAATATTTGAAGAATAATATACTGCGCATATTAAAATCGTAAAAAAGATAAGGACGAATAATTTTGAAATAATAAGCGGCATACGTCCGTATTTTGCGGTTCTGATAAGCCCGTATAATTCCTTGTCCCTTTCCAATGTAAAAATATAGATGCACATTAAAAATACAAGCGCAAATACGAGCAAATCGGTCAGAACAAATGTTGTTGAATTTTCTACGGCAAAATTGTTTCCGATTTTAAGCTTTGTATTATTAACATCTTTAAAATCCTCGGCGGTTTTTAATATGTTGTTGTATGAAAACGAACCTTCTTCCGCAAAAACCGAGAACTTTGTCTGCATCTGCGCGCGCTCATCCATATCGCCTATAAAAGAGCTATAATCAACTAAAGACTTGCATTGATTTACCAAATTTGAAAGATAGGTTTGTTTATCAAGAAGCTCTTGTTTTGTATAATGTAACGCCCGCGCCTTTTTGTATTCCTCCGGGTTCTCCGCCTTATATTGTTCGGTAATTCGCCCAAGATTTTTTAGATCATCGCCGTTGCTGTTATCTGCCGTTCTGTCAAATTGAAGAGCGATTTCAACTGTTTTTAATTCGCTTTCAAGTTGTCGTTCTGCTTCAGTCGGCACATAATCTGAATATTTAGATATTATATTCTCATAATCAGATAAATTAGTATGTACTGTTTTTACTTCAAGATTATTTGATTGAGTGTAAACCAAGAATATTGAATTTGCAGTAAAAAACAAAACAAGGCATATTAAAAGCAGTTTTTTGCTGAATAGTTTGTAAATCTCGAACATAATCAATTTCATATTGTTACAACCTTAATTAAATGAGTAGATTTCTCCGCCAAAATCAGTGCTGTTAATTGGCGAAATAGGTTCATTTCTTATAATAGAAACTAACATATCTTTAATTTCTACGGGAATTTTATCAACAGATACAAAAGCTACATATTGCCCATTTACAAAAGAAAGAGGATTTTCTTTAACGAATTTTTCGGCATTAGCTGCGGTTTTAAATTTCAATATTTGAAAATTTGCAGTATAATTACCTCCGTCACCCGCCCAAGATAAAGTTACTGAAAAGCCACTATTGACTTCATCAGAAAGCGTTTTGTCATATGATGTTGAAATCTTATACAACTTATTTTGTGTATTTTCAAAAACATTTTTCAATTCATTATCATTAGTATCAATTTTTTCATTCTCATCTACTTGGCTTAATGCGTTATTATTTTCAGCCTCGACATTCACGGAACTTAATAATGTTTTATATTCCACTGTTTGTCCTGACAAAGATTCTGTTTTTGACTTATCAACAAAATAAATCTCGCAATTCATATTATCCACCTGTTGAACAAATATGAAGCAATCTGAATCCTGGGGAATGTTTAACACTGAACATTCAAAAGGTATTAAAAACGAACTTTTTTCATTAAATGAAGCGTCAAGAGACTGAACATTATCTCCGTCACTTTCAGTTGCTGCGTTTTCATCTGTATCTTCACTAAAGTTCTGTAAATACAGCTGTGATTCATTTGCAAACAAATTATCGCCGTAATTCATTTCCGTTAAAAGTTTGGGATTGCTTCCGTCGAGTTCACTTGTAAAATATTTAAACTTACCGTTAGTATCCGAATTATCAATGAGATATGTTAGCTGTCCATTATAGAAAAACGGCGAGCAAACATCACCTTCATCATTTCTAATTTGGTTTATTTTTATCGTATTGATATTAATCGAATAAAATTCCTGATACGTAGAAACTGTTACCTTTCCGCTTTCCTCCTGCTTTTTAATTTCATCTTCTGAAATAGGAAGAACCGGCACATAAATATAGTCATCATATGCGGTAAATTGGAAAGTACCTCTAAGATTATCACTGTAATTTTTGCTGTTAAAGATTTCCTCCGGCTTAGATTTAATGTTATTTATTTTATATCTTTTTATCGAAAAGCTGTCATAAACTGAGTACGAATCAATATCATCGGCAAACTTATCCTGTGAGAAATAAAAATAACCTTTATGAATCAACCAATGCGAAATGCCGTCTTTAAATTCAATCAGTTTTTCCCTTGTTGATCCATCGGGTGTAACTTTGTACAATATATTTCCGAGAAAATTA
>OHTA01001259.1_pt1 | contig 13456 bp, 7 predicted proteins | sample 1578851 | NCBI WGS metagenome assembly OHTA01 (sample SAMEA3879578, study PRJEB24766) | human gut metagenome | biome: human-associated habitat; feature: feces | place: USA | collected 1985/1987 | reverse complement strand
CTCATATTGATTCCCCGAGAGTTGATCTCAAACCGAATCCTCTTTTTGAGGCAAACAATCTTGCTTTCTTTAAGACTCATTACTACGGCGGTCTTAAAAAATATCAGTGGACAACAATTCCGCTTTCACTTCACGGTTCGGTTGTAAAGCTTGACGGTACAAGAGTTGACATCTGCTGGGGCGATGATGAGAACGAAAGCTGTTTCTGCATTACAGACCTTCTTCCGCACCTTGCAAGGGAGCAGGCGTCAAAGCCAATGGCAAAGGCAATTGAGGGCGAAAACCTCAATGTTATCCTCGGCTCTCGTCCGTATGATGCAGACAGCGACGAAAAAGACCTTGTAAAGCTCAATGTAATGGCTATACTCAATGAGAAGTACGGTATCTGTGAGGGCGATTTTCTTTCGGCTGAGCTCTGCCTTATCCCGTCTTTTAAGTCAAGAGATATCGGTTTTGACAGAAGCATGATCGGCGGTTACGGTCATGATGATAAGGTTTGTGCTTATCCGGCTGTTATGGCGGCTCTTGATGTTGAAATGCCCGAGCAGACTTGTATCACATATCTTACAGACAAAGAAGAAACAGGCAGTGACGGCAACACAGGTATGCAGAGCGACTTCCTCCGTTTCTTCATCTATGACCTTGCAAAGCAGGACGGTGTTGACGGCTACCGTGTTCTTTCAAAAAGCACCTGTCTTTCTGCCGATGTAAATGCCGCATTTGATCCGACTTTTGCGTCTGCATATGAGGCTAACAACTGCTCATACATTAACAACGGTGTAATTATTTCAAAATACACAGGTCACGGTGGAAAGTATGACACATCAGATGCGTCTGCCGAATATATGGGAAAAATCAGAGCTATGCTTGAGAACAACGATATTCTCTGGCAGGTCGGTGAACTCGGCAAGGTTGACGGCGGCGGCGGCGGAACAATCGCAAAGTATGTTGCCAATATGAATGTCGATGTTGTTGATCTCGGCGTTCCCGTGCTCTCAATGCATGCTCCGTTTGAAATTGTTTCCAAGACAGATGTTTATATGGCATACAGAGCATTTTTCACTTTTTTTGATACAAAAGATTAATTTCGGAAAAAATACAAAAAACACTTGATTTTTGCACCGAGTTGTGATATCATACTACTTGCGGCTGATAAAAGGCCGCATATGCGCCGGTAGCTCAGCTGGATAGAGTGTCTGACTACGAATCAGAAGGTCGGGAGTTCGAGTCTCTTCCGGCGCGCCAAGAAAAACGCACTTGTGTAAACAAGTGCGTTTTTCAGTTATATTCGCCTGTCGACGAGTGATATTGCCTGCGGCAGTTTTAAAGCGAATATAATATCACCGAGAGCGAAAGCGAGCGATAACACATTTATATCACGCCGAGTTAAACGAGGCATATCACCGATAACTTTACAGACATTCGGCTTTGTGATATATTGTATTCTGGGTGATGATTGTGTCTGAAAGTATTTTACGGAATAAATCAAAAGAATTTGCAAAACAGATTGTATATATGTGTCGTGATATCAAAGCAAATGCAAGAGAATCGGTTTTAACTAATCAACTTTTGCGTTCGGGAACAAGTATAGGTGCAAATATTCACGAAGCACAGTATGCGCAGGGTAAAAAGGATTTTATCTCCAAGTTGGAAATAGCACAAAAAGAGTGCTTTGAAACTGAATATTGGCTGGAACTTCTTTTTGAAACAGGATATATATCCGAAACCGTATATAAGCCATTGCAAAATCAGTGCGGCACAATCAGGAGAATGCTGATTTCATCGATCAATACAGTAAAGAAAAACGATAAATGAAACATATAAACAGTCTAACGCCGTAAGCGTTTCTGATGATTAAGTTTATCTAATCCTTTACACCTTAAAACTCAGACCTCATCCTTGTACAATAAACACTATCTTTTAAAGAATGTGAGTTAAATATTGTGCAAAGTATGCATAAAATGAAAATTATTGTGTACAATGGCTTAAAAAAATAGATTATAAAAGCTATTTTCAGCATTTCTACTCTTTGAATTTGGAGCAATTTGTGATAGAATGTACATAAAGTGGTTACAAATAGGTAACAATCACTTTGAATTCAAAAAAGGAGTGTTTCTTTGCGAAATGTTTTAAAAAGTGTTTTTAGCAAAAAGGTTTCTGCGGCAGTTCTCACGGCTGTAATGCTGTTTGTGTCGGTTTTCTCAATGTCGATGATTGCGAGTGCGGCATCGTTCTCACCGAGACTGTCTGCCCCGAGTTCAAGTAACAAATATTATTACAGTAATTTAAATGTTTTTTATAGGTGCGATTACGGTATGCCGAACTGTACAGCATATGCTTACGGCAGAGCTTATGAGATTCTCGGCTCTGAGCCGAAGCTTTCGTGGAACAATGCAGAGCAGTGGTACGGCTACAACAAGGCTAACGGCTACTATAAGTACGGCCAGACTCCAAAGGTCGGTGCAATTGCCTGCTGGTCATATAACGGTGGCGGCGGTCATGTTGCTGTTGTAGAAAAGGTTGAAAACGGTCAGATTACATTTTCTAACTCTGCATGGAGCGGTAAGAACTTCTACCTTTCCTATGCAAGCACATCCGACAAGAATGCCGGCGGTAACGGCTGGTGGAATTTTCAGGGCTACATTTACCTTGGCGATTTCAGCGGCAGTACAAGCACTACTCAGGCTACAACTAAAAAGGTAACTTACACAACAGGTACATATAAAACAAATGTTGACGATTATCTCAACATGAGAAGCGGTGCGGGTACAAGCTATTCATATGTAACATCTGTTCCGGGCAATGTTACTCTTAATGTAACAAAGGTTTCAACAGCCGGCGGTTACACATGGGGTTACACCTCGTACAACGGCAAGACAGGTTGGGTTGCTCTTGATTTCTGTGCTTTTGTTTCTTCATCAACGGTACAGCCAACAACAGCAAAACCTGCTGTACAGCCTACCACAGCCAAAGCCACGGTTCAGCCGACTACTGCAAAGGCAACTGTTCAGCCGACAACAGCCAAGGCTACACAGCCTGCAACAGTACAGCCTACTACAGTACAGGCAACAACAGCTCCTGTAACTACACAGCCGAGCAATGACAACAACAATGATACTCCGTATATGATCGGCGATGTAAACCTTGACGGTCATGTCAATGTTATTGATGCAACTGAAATCAGCAAGTACATTGTTTCAATTTCAACACTTTCTGATGTTCAGAGAGAACTTGCGGATTACAACCATGACGGTGAAATCAATATCGTGGATGCCACAGAAATCCAGAAATTTGTTGTCGGTAACAACTGATAACAACAAAACAAAATCAAAACACGCTTTGCAAAACGCAGAGCGTGTTTTTTTGTTTGGAACTTTTATAACAAAGAAGGGTATGCGAGGATGCATACCCTTTTTGAGGTTAATAAGTTTAATATTTAAGCATTATGTCAACGAAAAATTCACCGTTATTGTTGCCTGCATCAAAAATTCCGTCATAGACTTCGGTTATGCTCTTCATGGAGTGAAGTCCGATGCCCTTGCCCTGATGCTTTGTGGACGAATAAGTTTCGCCGTCCATTTCCAAAGGCTTGCCGTAGTTGTTTGTTGAAACAATGTACAAACAGTCACCTTTTATTTCGGAAGTCAGGTTAAAATATCTTTTGCCTTCTTCTACGGTACAGCAACCGTCAATTGCGTTTTCGAGTATGTTGCCGAAAATACTGCAGAGGTCAACATCAAGAATTCTCGATTTGTCGGGCAAATCAATCCGCCAGTTAATGTCAACATTGTTCTCAATCGCCTGTTGACGATAGTGATTGAACAAAGCATTGAGTGCGTCACTTTTGCAGATTCGCACAGGTGCTGTTACAGTCAGCGAATTTTCATACTGGGCAATGTAGTCTTTCAGCGCCGAAAGATTTCCTTCATCTGCAAGTCGGCTCATAACATGAACTGAATGTTTAAAATCATGCCTTGCTTTTGAGGTGTATTTTATGTACGACTGCAACGATTCTGTGTAACTTTTCTGAATTTCAAGAATGTTGTTTCGTTCTGTAAGCTTTGTTTTTTCAATAGTAGTCTTGCTGAAAATGTAGAATAATATGAATACTATAAGATACAATGCAAGCTCAAATATTGTAATGATGAATCCTTTTGCATAAACCTTTCCAACACGAATATTTGCGTAGGAAATCGGTATGGTATAGATGGTTGACATCATAAGTGCAATGGGCAAAATTGAAAACAAATACCACACCTTGCCGATATTTATGTTGTCAATCATCCATGCATAGTATTTTGTAAGCGGAACAAGCGCTCCCATTGCCGCAACCGAAAGCCCCATTTGAATCAGGCTATATGAGGTGTTAACTCCTCGTGAGATTTCTTCCTGAAAAAATGAGTTGATAAAATATGAATACAGCGAAAAGAATGAAATCAAACAGCACACACTTATAAAAACAAACAAACAGCGTGCTGTTCCGGCCTTTGTAACGCTTTTAATAAGGAAGAAAAATATCACAAGGTCGGGGAAGAGAACAAAGTTTAAATTCTGAATCTCAAAAGCCGTCATCACAATTGACGAGAGAGAACCGAGTATGAAAAATGAACACAAAAAGAGCGTTACTATCTTTGAAATCGGGTATTTTAATTGATTTTTTAACGGTAAAAGGCAGAATAAACTTAACGGTATTATTATGACAAAGCTGAAAAATGCCTGAAGAAATTTTATGAATGCGTCCATGTTCACCTCCGCTGGTTTTCTCTGATTTTTTTGAACATATATTCACGGATACTCTGTTCAATCCGAGTTTTTTCACGAATTTTAATCGGGAATCTTTCACCGTTGCCTGTAACACATACAGAGCCTTCAATGTCCTTTATGTAATCGGCATTCAGCACGATTCCCCTGTTTACGGGTATGAAACGGGTGTCGTTGTCTGCAAGCTTGAGAAACTCTGCAATGGTCATTCGTGTGCGATATCTAAGTCCCGAAACAACACCTATGTTGATATAATGTGCATCGGATTCAACAGAAACAATTTCCTTAAGCGAAATCAGCGTGTTTCGACGGTCACACATAACTTCAATGTATTTTGAATTATCCGATACATATGACGAGGCATCATCAAGTACCTTGTAAATCTGCTCAGCTTTGTAGGGCTTTGTTATGTAATGAAAAGCGTGAACGGAAAATGCCTGCATCATAAAATCGGGGCTTGTTGTGACAAATACAATAAGAATATTACGGTATTACGGTCTTTTTCACGAAGCTTTTCAGCCACGGCAATGCCGTTCATCTTCTCCATAAAAATATCTACAAAGGCTATTTTGTAGGTGTTTTCCTTGAATGAATTGAAAAAAGCTATTCCGTCAGGAAAACAATCAATCTGCACATTTTGCTTGTGTCCGCCAAAATATGCGTTGCAGATTGAGTAGAGAATGTCTGCCTGAGGCTTTTCGTCGTCAATAACTGCAATTTTCAAGATATCGCCTCCTTTGAAATAATTTAATTCGGAGCAATGATTAACTGCACTTAGATTATACCATAAATTTGAAAAATATTATATCCGATTGTCATATGTTTTTGCCAAAAGATTGATGTTTGTGCCAACTTGTTGAAATGTTGCATTAAATTGGCTATCATTGAGGTGATAAAAGCGAAACACGAAAATTGCGGTGTTTCCGTAAATCAAAATCGGAAAGTAAAAAAATATCGGAAAGAGGTAATCAACTATGAAAAAAATCAAGAAGTTAGCTTTATTGCTTGCAATTTGTATGGTAGGTACAGTAGGTCTTGTAGGTTGCGGTAATGACGGTGACTCGTCAAGCAAAAACGAAAGTTCGGCATCACAGACTGCTGACGACAATGCAAACAGCGCAGATGACAGCGCCGCTGATTCAAAAGACGGCGATTCATCGGCAAGCGTTGTAGGTACTTGGACTGTAACAGCACTTGAGGGTACGGACGGTACAGCCGTTTCAATTGATGACTACGCAACAGCAAACGGTGTTGAACCCGAAACTTTGAAATGTACATACACATTTGCAGATGACGGTACATTCTCAGGCGAAATGAGCGGTGTGACTGTTTCGGGCAATTACACATTTGAGGGTACAGATCTCGTTATGACAGTAGGCGAACAGCAGTTTAACTACACATATGATGCTGACAATGATATGCTCAAATACACAGATCCTAACACAGGCCTTTCAAGTTATTGCGAAAGACAGCAGTAATTGTAATCTAATCCCAATTTCCTAATACTACACTACACAAAACAACCGCTCACCAAAAGGTGGGCGGTTGTTTCTGTTTGATGTACAGTAGGTCAATTACATTGTGACATTTATAAAATATATCTTAATATATAATTTGTGTCATTACTTACTCACCGTTAATTTACTTTATTTGTCGGAGTTCCGTTCAGAAAATTTTTGATGTTGTCCGAAACTATGCCCATAAGGCGTTCTCTGGTTTCAACGGGCGCCCAGGCAATGTGGGGGGTGATGATGCAATTTTTTGCACCCATAAGAATGCAGTCCTCAACCATAGGCTCAACCTTGAGGGTGTCGATTGCCGCACCGCCGAGGTGACCGCTTTCGAGTGCCTCAAGCAAATCTTTTTCAACCATAACACCGCCTCTTGCCGTGTTTACGAACAATGCACCCTGTTTCATTTTGGCAAAGGCATTTTTGTCAAACATATTTTCCGACTGTGGATTTAGCGGACAATGAACGCTTACAATGTCGCTTGTTTCAAGAAGTTCATCAAATGAAACATCTTTGATTCCGTCAATATTTTTCGGAGTTCTGCTCGATGCGATTACATTCATATCAAAAGCGCTTGCAATTTTTGCAACAGCCTTTCCGATGTTTCCGAGTCCGACAATGCCGAGTGTTTTGCCTGCAAGTTCATTCAGCGGATATACAAACGGTGAAAAAGTTTTGCTTCTTTTCCACTTGCCGTCCTGAACAAACCGATTATATTCCGCAGTGTGATTGAAATGTTCAAGAATGAGTGCAAATGTGTGCTGTGCAACCGCATTTGTTGAATATGAACCTGCGTTGCAGACGGTTATGCCGTTTTTGGTGCAGTAGTCAAGGTCAATGTTGTTGTAGCCTGTTGCAAAAAGTCCTATATATTTCAGATTTTTTGCAAATCGCATTGTGTGCGAATCAAGCAGAGTTTTGTTGCACACAACGATATCTGCATCTGCAATTTTCTCTGCAACCTCTTCATATTTCAAAAGACCGAACGACTCAACCTCGCCGAACCGATTAAGCACATCGGCATTTACAATATCGTCAAGAACAGTCTGTGCGTCTGTTAAAACTATTTTCATCTTATCACCTCGTTTTTTACTGACTATAGTATATACCGAAAAATTTTTCCTTGCAATCCAAATCGAAATTTTGTATAATATTCGTGCATAAATTGAAAGGAACGGTATGTTAATGTATAAAAATTATCTTTTTGATTTGGACGGAACTTTGCTTCCCATGGATATGGAAAAATTCGTAAAGCTGTATTTTTCATCGCTCTGCAAGCGTTGCACTCCTGTTATAAAAATCGAACCCGACGCCCTTATAAAGGCGATGTGGGCAGGCACTGACGCTATGACAAAGAACGATAACAGCCGTACAAACCGTGAAGTTTTCTGGGAAACAGCGGGCAAAGTCAGCGGTGCCGACCTTGAAAAGTTTGATGACCTTTTTACCGATTATTACGAAAACGAGTTTATCGTTCCGAAAGATGCTACAAGCTTTACTCCTTATGCAAAGAAAAGCATTGATTTCATAAAGAAAAACGGCGGCAGACTTATTGCCGCAACAAATCCGATTTTTCCGTTTGTTGCAACAAAACGCAGACTAGAATGGGCAGGAGTTTCTCCCGACGATTTTGAACTTGTTACAACATACGAAAACTTTGGTTGCTGCAAGCCGAATCTGAAATATTTTGAAGAAATCTGCAAAAAGCAGGATATCAAGCCCGAAGACAGCATTATGATCGGCAACGATGTTGACGAGGATTTGTGCAGTGCAAAACTCGGCTTTGATACATACCTTATTACCGACACAATTGTGAACAGGGATAATAAGGATTATTCAGACTACAAAAACGGCAGTTTTGAGGAATTTTACAAAGATTTTCTCAAAGGCGATTGATATGATTATATTGTGCGGTCAGACGGCATTTTCTTTTGTCTGACCGCTTTTTCTGTGTGCATTTAATTTTACTTTTACAGAATGCCTTTTAATGCCTTAAATGAAATAAAAAAACAGTCGAATGTGGTATCATTTGATGTGATACAGGTTATCAGACGGGATTTATTTTGTTTTATATCTTAATTAAGCAGGTGAATGAATTATGTCAGAAGTAATCAGAATTTTTGTTGAAAAAAAGGATGGCTTCAATGTTCTTGCAAAGCAGACGCTTTGGGACATCCGCCACAACCTCGGTATGAAGTCTGTCGAAGATCTTCGTTACATTGTGCGTTACGATCTTGAGGGACTTACTAAGGAAGAATATGACAAGGCGAAAACCATTGTTTTGTCAGAGCCTAACGCCGATGTAATCTATGAAGAAACTCTCCCCGTTGAGGACGGCTGGAAGGTATTCGCAATGGAGTATCTCCCCGGTCAGTACGATCAGCGCGGTGACTCTGCCGAGCAGTGCGTTCAGCTTCTTACTCAGGGTGAGCGTTGCAAGGTTCTTACAGCAAGAGTAATTGCTCTCAAGGGCAATATTACAGACGAAGAGCTTGTAAAGGTTGAGGAGTACCTCATCAACCCTGTTGAAAGCCGTCTTGCATCTCTTGAAAAGCCAAAGACTCTTGATATGGAAATTCCCGTTCCCGAAAATGTTAAGAGGGTAGAGGGCTTCAACGGCTGGAATGACGATGAGATGCAGAAGTATTACGATTCAATGGGCTTTGCAATGACACTTGCAGACCTCAAGTTCTGCCGTGATTACTTCAGAGATACAGAGCACCGTGATCCGTCGGTTACAGAACTTCGTGTAATTGACACATACTGGTCGGACCATTGCCGTCACACAACATTCCTTACAAGACTTGAAGAGATTGAGATTGAAAAGTCTGCTCTCGGCAAGGTTATCGAGGATGCACTCAGCGAGTATTATGCAACCCGTGACGAGGTTTACGGCAAGGATACAAAGAGAATCGTTTCACTTATGGATATGGCTCTCATCGGTATGAAGTCACTCAAGAAAAAGGGACTCATTCCCGACCTTGACGAAAGTGAAGAAATCAATGCCTGCTCAATTCAGGTTCCCGTTACTATAGATGGAAAAACAGAACAGTGGCTCGTTCAGTTCAAGAACGAAACTCACAACCACCCGACAGAAATCGAGCCTTTCGGCGGTGCCGCAACCTGTCTTGGCGGTGCAATCCGTGATCCGCTTTCAGGCCGTTCATATGTATATCAGGCTATGCGTGTTACAGGCTCGGGCGATCCGACAATTCCTTTCAAGGATACAATGCACGGCAAGCTCCCTTCACGCAAAATTACAACAGGTGCCGCTCAGGGTTACAGCTCATACGGTAACCAGATCGGTCTTGCAACAGGTCAGGTAACCGAGCTTTACGATCAGGGATATGTTGCAAAGAGAATGGAAATCGGTGCTGTTATCGGTGCATCTCCAAAGGAAAATGTTATCCGTGAAACTCCTCTCCCCGATGATGTAATCGTACTTCTCGGCGGAAGAACAGGTCGTGACGGCTGCGGCGGTGCAACAGGTTCTTCAAAGGCTCACGATGAAAACTCAATCGAAACCTGCGGTGCAGAGGTTCAGAAGGGTAATCCTCCGACAGAAAGAAAAATTCAGCGTTTGTTCCGCAACCCCGAAACTGCAAAGCTCATCAAGAGATGTAACGACTTCGGTGCAGGCGGTGTTTGCGTTGCTATCGGTGAACTTGCCGACGGTCTTACGGTTGACCTCGACAAGGTAACAAAGAAATATGACGGCCTTGACGGTACGGAGCTTGCTATATCCGAAAGTCAGGAAAGAATGGCTGTTGTTCTCGATAAAAAAGATGTTGACAAGTTTATTTCACTTGCATCAAAAGAAAACCTTGAGGCTACAGCCGTTGCGGTTGTAACCGAAAGTCCTCGTCTTACAATGAACTGGAGAGGCGATACAATCGTTGACCTCAGCCGTGAGTTCCTCAACACAAACGGTGTTACTCAGGTTGCCAAGGCTTATATCGAGGCTCCGAAGTGGGAAGGCTGCTACCGTAAGGTTGCTCCCGCAAAGCTTAAAGATATGCCTTCTGATGAGGCATTCCTTGAAAATATGTCAAGACTTGAAGTTTGCTCACAGATTGGTCTTGCAGAAAGATTTGACGCATCAATCGGTGCGGCTACGGTAATTATGCCGTTCGGCGGTAAGAATCAGCTCACTCCTCAGGAGGCTATGGCTGCAAAGATTCCGCTTGAGAAGGGCGAAACAGATGATGCAACAGCAATGAGTTACGGCTATATCCCCGGTGTTTCACGCTGGAGTCCGTTCCACGGCTCGGCTTATGCAGTTGTTGAGTCGCTTTCAAAGCTGCTTGCAATCGGCGCAAACCCGATGACAGCAAGACTTACATTCCAGGAATATTTTGAAAGACTTAAAGATGTTCCTTCTCGTTGGGGTAAACCTGCCGCAGCACTCCTCGGTGCTATGCAGGCTCAACTCAAGCTCGGACTTCCGTCAATCGGCGGTAAGGACAGTATGTCGGGTACATTTGAAGATATTGATGTTCCGCCTACACTCGTAAGTTTCGCCGTTGCAATGACAAAGGCATCAAAGACAATTTCAACAGAATTCAAGAACGCAGGTTCAAAGGTTATCTTTGTTCCCGTTCCCGAAAATAAAGAAACACTTATGCCTGTATGGGATAAGCTTATCGAAATGTACAACGCTGTTTATGCTCTCTGCGAGGACGGCAAGGTGCTTTCTGCATCGGTTGTTAAAGAGGGCGGTACTGCCGCAAGCGTATGTAAGGCTTGCTTCGGTAACGGCTTTGGCTTTAAGTTTGCAAACGAACTCACAAATGACGAGCTTTTCGCTCCGCTTTCAGGTTCGCTTGTTATCGAACTTGCAGACGGTGCAGAGCTTTCAAACGATGTTCTTCACTATGACCTCGGTACTGTTACGAACGATGCAAAGATTACTGTAAACGGCAAGGAAATCGAACTTTCCGCACTCCTCGAAAAGTGGACTGCTCCGCTTGAAAAGGTATTCCCGACAAAGGCTGAAGTGCCTGAAATCGAAGTTGATGTTCCGCTTTACAGCGAGAGAAATACATCTTCACCTGCAATCAAGACTGCAAAGCCTACTGTATTTATCCCTGTATTCCCGGGTACAAACTGCGAGGTTGATACGGCAAGAGCATTTGAAAAAGCAGGTGCAAATGTTGAAATGCTTATCGTCAAGAACCTTTCTTCAAACGATATCGAGGAAACAATTGACGAAATGGAAAAGCTCATTGCAAAGTCACAGATGATTATGCTTCCGGGCGGTTTCTCAGGCGGTGACGAGCCTGACGGTTCAGGTAAGTTCATTGCAACAACATTCCGCAACCCGAGAATTGCAGAGCAGGTTAACAACCTTCTCAAGAATCGTGACGGTCTTATGCTCGGTATCTGTAACGGATTCCAGGCTCTTATCAAGCTCGGACTTGTTCCTTACGGCGAAATCAGAGAGCTTAAAGCAAATGACCCGACGCTCACATTCAACACAATCGGCAGACATATTTCACATATGGCTTATACAAGAGTTACTTCCGTTAAGTCACCGTGGTTTGCAAATGTCAACGCAGGCGATGTGTTTGCTGTTCCCGTGTCACACGGCGAGGGCAGATTTATGGCTGATGTTGAAACTGTAAAAGAACTTGCAAAGAACGGTCAGATTGCAACACAGTATGTTGACCTTGCCGGCAACCCAAGCAGCGACATTGAGTTCAACCTCAACGGTTCTGTTTGCGCAATTGAGGGTATCACATCACCTGACGGCAGAGTCCTCGGTAAAATGGGACACAGCGAGAGAAAAGGCGAAAACCTTTACAAAAATGTTCCTTTTGCAAAAGACCAGCAGATTTTTGAAAGCGGCGTAAAATACTTCAAGTAATTTATAACCGAATATTTTATATAAAAACTAAGGACATCCGTTTTTCGGATGTCCTTGTTGTTTGTGCGGTGTCAAATTATATCGGTTATCGGTGACTGTTAAACTTGCATTTCTGCTGTTTTTAACATATAATAATGTAAACGGGTTATTATTTAAAGTAGAGTGAAAGGAGTTATTTATGAAAAATCCTTTACGCAAACGTCTGCCCAGAGAACTGAAGGGGGAACTGGGAAAATATCTGGTGGTCTTTATTTTGATGGTATTGACCATAGGAATGGTTTCCGGATTTCTGGTGGCTGACGGAAGTATGATTGTTGCTTATAATGATGGATTTGACAAATACAATATAGAAAACGGAAATTTCCGTACCAATCAGCAGATATATAAAAGCCAGAAAGAAGAAATCCAGAATCTGGGAATAAAGCTGTATGAAAATTTCTATATTGAAGAACTTCTGGATAATGGAAGTACCATGCGCTTTTTCAAAAACAGGACAGAAATCAATGGAGTATGTCTGATGCAGGGAGAATTTCCCAAAGCAACAGGGGAAATTGCAATTGACCGTATGTATGCAGACAATAATGAACTGAAGGTGGGAGACACCTTGAAGAGCCAGAGCGGTAAGCAGACCTGGAAGATTACAGGGCTTGTGGCTCTGTCTGATTACAGCTGTCTTTTTCAGAATAATAATGATTCCATGTTTGATTCTGTGAAATTCGGAGTTTCTGTGGTAACACCGGAGGAGTTTGATACCCTGGATCAGGATAAGCTCCAGTACAATTATTCCTGGATCTATGACAAACAGCCCAAAACAGAAAAAGAGGAAAAGGACGTTTCAGAAGAACTGATGGAAAATATAGGGGAAATCGTTACCCTGGAAGCTTTTGTACCCAGATATCTGAATCAGGCCATCACCTTTACCGGAGATGATATGGGAAGTGACAAGGCTATGATGATTATATTGTTATACATTGTAATTGTCATTATGGCTTTCGTATTCGGAATTACCATCAGTAATACGATTCGCAGGGAATCAGGGGTGATCGGCACACTCAGAGCTTCCGGCTATACCAGGAGAGAACTGATCCGGCACTATATGGCACTGCCTGTCCTTGTTACACTGGTGGGAGCCCTGGTGGGAAATATTCTGGGATATACAGTATTTAAAAATGTATGTGCAGGAATGTATTATGGCAGTTATTCTTTGCCAACTTATACAACAATATGGAATAGTGAAGCATTTATCTTAACGACAATTATTCCAGTACTCATTATGATAGTTGTAAATTATGTTTTGCTTAAAAACAGTTTATCCTTA
>OHTA01001247.1_pt1 | contig 13558 bp, 10 predicted proteins | sample 1578851 | NCBI WGS metagenome assembly OHTA01 (sample SAMEA3879578, study PRJEB24766) | human gut metagenome | biome: human-associated habitat; feature: feces | place: USA | collected 1985/1987 | reverse complement strand
TTCCCATTTGTTTTGGTTTTAAGCAGGATCGGGATAATTCCCGTTCCTGTTCCCAGATCCAGAGCAGTCTCACCCTTTTTTACTTTTGCAAAGCCGGAAAGAAGAACTGCATCCATCCCAAAACAGAATTTATCCGGATCCTGTATCACATAATATCCGTTCTGAAGATCATCTATACGTTCATTATCTTTTACCAGCTGATCAGTCATTTAATTTGGAATCTCCTTTTTTATCTTCCAGATTTCCAAGTTCTTTTAATTCTTTTTCAGAGACTTTGACTTTCTTCTTTCTCGGTCTGAATTTCAGGTCATCTACCGGAAATTCCTGAATTTCTTTCTCGTCATTAATCTCTACAATTACCTTTACACGTTGACGAAGCACGTTTACACTGTGTACAGTTCCGGTAAGCCCATCCGGAGTTGTAACTGTATCTCCCAGTCCCGGAAGCTTTTTATTCAGCTCTTCATATGTTTCCTGCTCGTTCTTCAGGCAGCACATCAACCTTCCGCACACACCGGAAATCTTTGTCTGGTTAAGGGACAGGTTCTGCTCTTTTGCCATCTTTATGGATACAGGTGCAAACTCAGACAGATATGTGTGGCAGCACAGACATCTTCCGCAGATACCGATTCCTCCCAGAATCTTTGTCTCATCGCGAACACCAATCTGACGAAGTTCGATACGCGTTTTAAAAATTGCTGCCAGATCTTTTACCAACTGGCGGAAATCAATTCTGCCGTCAGCAGTGAAATAAAACAGCACTTTATTATTATCAAATGTATACTCTGCATCTATCAGTTTCATTTCCAGACCATGTTCACGAATCTTCTTCTGACAGATTTTAAATGCCTCTCTCTCTCTGACTCTGTTCTGTGCCTCTCTCTCGTCGTCCTCCTTTGTTGCCACACGAAGAACTTCTTTGAGAGGGTGAACAACATCTTCCTCACCTACTTCTCTTGGTGCAAGTACGACTTTCCCGTATTCAATTCCCCGGGCTGTCTCCACGATCACGTGATCGCCTGTTTTAATTTCATAATCTTTAGGACTGAAATAATAAATCTTGCCTACATTACGAAATCTCACGCCTACTACTTTTGTCATTCTATTTCTCCCTGATCGTCAGGAACAGCAATTCAAATGCCAGATCAAAATTAACATTTGCTTTCAGACGTACCTTTGTCTTCTGAATAGAATCCAGAATGTTCTCCAGATTCTCGTAGGAACGCTGCTTTGCCTGTTCTCTGATAAAATTAATTTCCTGTTTAAATACCAGATTGTCAATCTCCTGTGTTGCCTTAAACATCAGGACATCTCTGAACCAGAACTGGAAAATATCCAGATAATCGTTGATATTCTGTTTGTCCTCAGAAAGACTCTTAATCGCATCTGACAGTTCATAAACTTCCATGGTGTTTGCATATTTAAGAATCCTCAGTGCATTCTGAGTCATCTCTGCAAACTCCTGAGAAGTAGCTGCTTCTTTTGCCCTTCCAATACTGCCCTGTGCAAAGGATGCATCAATCTCCGCCTGGTAATCCGGAACATGAAGATGCTCCATCAGATATTTCTTTACAAGACCGTCATCCACTACCTTCAGATCAAGACGAACACATCTTGACTGAATAGTCGGCAGCAGTCCCCCGATATTATTAGTCAGCAAAAGAATCACTGCATATTCCGGCGGCTCTTCAATTGTTTTAAGAAGAGCATTCTGTGCCTGTGGTGTCATAAGATCTGCATCTGCAATAATATAAATCTTGTAAGGACTGTAATATGGTCTGATATCTATATCATTGATCACCTGATCTCTGATCTCGTCAATTGTGATCGTTCCGGGTTTCTCATGACTGACCATAATAATGTCCGGATGATTCTTACCCATCGCCTTTTTGCAGGAGTCGCATTTCTGGCAGGGTTCTGTACCTCCGGCCTCACACTGAAGTGTTGCCGCAAAAGTCCCTGCAAGGAGCTTCTTACCAGAACCTGGTTCGCCGGTAAAAATATAAGAATGCGATATTTTTCCTGATTCTATTGCATTTTTTAAATGTCCGATAATCTCTTCATGTCCGATAATATTGTTAAATCCCATCATAAGAATCACCTCACCAGTCCGTTTTGTAAGATATTATACCATAAAAGAAGAACTATTGCACAGACTTTATATAATTTGCGATTTCTTTCACACAGTCATCAAGATTTATATTCTGAAAACGTTTCTCTATCCCTGCGTTCAGAATATTTTCCTCTGAAAAATCCGACTGATCTGCAATAAATCTTCTGCACATTTCCTCATATCTTGGATTTTCCTGTTCTCTCTCTCTATTAAGAGCACGACTCAGTCTTTCTCCATCTTCTACCTGGACATAAACAGGACAGACTGCATCTTCCCCATAGTATTTACGCATCTTTTTAAATGACTCCAGAGTACCGATTCCCAGATAATCGGAATCTGCAAGGTTCACCTGACCATCATCTGCAGTGAAATAAGTCCATATCCCATAAACCGTATGATATGCTCTCTCCTCGATAAGATTTCCGTTTTTTCTGAATTCTTCCAGTTTTCCGTCATCTACAAAATAATAATTTTTTCCATCCTGCTCTCCTGCTCTGATCGGGCGGGTTGTATACAGAATAAGTGTTTTCAGATTCAATTCTTTATGTGCGGCCAGAAGTGAATAGATTCTGTCTTTTCCGGATGCACTCTTTCCCATGATGTAAAAAATCTTTCCCATATCTGTTATGTTATTCCTTTGCCGGACTGTATTCTTCCTGTCCAATTTCATTTCGGGCAGCTACGCAGATTGTTTCAGCAGATGTATCACTGAGTCCCTGTACTTCCAGCCCCTGTTCCATGTATCTTCTCACATTTCTTACAAATTGTCCAGTTATCTGCTCTCCCGGCACAATAATCGGAATTCCGGGCGGATACAGATAAGCAAACTCTGCACTGACTTTGCCAACACTTTCTTTCAGAGAATATCGCCTTTGCTGCGCATCCACTGCCTTAGAAATTGTCATAAGCTGTGTCATTCTCGCATGAGAAGTATGATACTGCGATTCCTCCGACTCATCTGTTTGCTGTATCTCTGCATCAATCTCTTCAATTGCAGTACACAGTCTCTCAAATCCCTCTTCTGTATCTCCCACTGCTGCAATTCCAAGAACATATTTCTCAGCCGCCATTTCCATTTCAATGTGATATCTGTCACGAAGTATCTGATGGAGAAGATGTCCGTTAACAGAAGTTCCGACTGTGGAGAACAACAGCTTGGATCTGTCAAAATCATAGATTCCACTGCCTTCGATCATAGAACCTTCGATCAGTTTTATTTTTTCACACTTTGAAAGACGCTGTCTGGCCTTCTCCAGATTGAAGGTAAATTCACGAAACATTTGCTGCCCGTCTTTTCTCAGTTTATCCATACATGCATCCATACTCGCCATCAGAATATACGACGGACTGCTGGTCTGGTAAATCCCCATAAATCTCTTTATCTTTTCCACACCTGCCATATCACTGCATATATGAAGCACCGCCGTCTGAGTCATAGATGGCAGCGTTTTATGGAAACTCTGTATTACAATGTCAGCCCCCAGATCAGCAGCAGACACCGGAAAATATTTAGAATAATGAAGATGTGCACCATGTGCTTCATCCACAATAAGAGGAATCTTATGTCTGTGTACAACTTCTGCAATTGTCTTTATATCAGACACAACGCCGTCATATGTAGGCGAAGTAAGCAGAAAAGCCTGCACATCCGTATTTTCTTCCAGATATCTTTCCACACGTTCAGGGGAAATTCCTCCGTTTATCCCCAGTCTCTGATCTTCATGTGGATAAATATAGACCGGCTGAAGCTCACGTAAATACAATGCATGGTAAACAGCCTTGTGACAGTTCCTCGCGACAAGTATCTTCCCACCTTTATTTACACTTGCACTGACTGCTGCCAGAAGAGCCGCCGTACTCCCATTTACACTGAAGAAACATTTCTTTGTCCCATAAATCTGAGCTGCATATTCCTGTGCTTCTTTCAAAATCCCTTCCGCATGATGAAGATTGTCAAATCCTGAAATCTCTGTAATATCTCTCTCAAAAAGAAAATCATCTGCTGAAGATGCCCGGTTTCTCTTATGCCCCGGCATGTGAAACGGATAATAGTCAGACTGCCCATAGCTTTCTAATTTTTTATATAATCTTTCCATTTTTTTCCTTTTTATACTATTGTGCCAACAAGTTGATTTCTCGAACAATCTTGCGTTCCAAATTTCCCACTGATTATTGCCTTTTCGTGCCTGAAATATGGAACTTCCCTGATTCAGTTAAACTTTAAATCTGTATCCTACGCCCCAGATTGTTTCAATATACTGAGGTTTTGCAGTATTAAATTCAATTTTCTCCCGGATCTTCTTGATATGGACAGTGACTGTTGCAATATCTCCCACAGATTCCATATCCCAGATTTCCCGGAACAACTCTTCCTTGGTAAACACTCTGTTCGGATTCTCTGCAAGGAAGGTAAGCAGATCATATTCCTTGGAAGTAAATGTTTTCTCCTCTCCGTTTACCCATACGCGGCGTGCAGTCTTATCAATCTTGATCCCGCGGATCTCCACAATATCATTTTTGCGTACATTGGAACCGATCAGACGATTATATCTGTCCATATGTGCCTTGACTCTGGCTACCAGTTCACTTGGACTGAATGGTTTTGTCATGTAATCATCTGCCCCCAGTCCCAGACCTCTGATTTTATCTATGTCATCTTTCTTTGCAGATACCATGATGATAGGAGTATTTTTTTCCTGTCTTACCTGCCTGCAGATATCAAAGCCATCCACTTCCGGAAGCATCAGATCCAGAATAATCAGGTCAAACTCCTCATTCAGCGCACGCGTCAGTCCGGTGTCTCCTCTGTTGCAGATTTCAACTTCAAATCCGGAAAGCTCCAGATAATCCTTCTCCAGATCTGCAATTGCCTCTTCATCTTCGATGATCAGTATTTTACTCATTTCATAGGTACCTCCTGATATTTTCTCAAAACAAAGTACATGATCGTTCCGATTCCTTCCCGACTGGTTGCCCACACTTTGCCACCATGATCCTCCATAATCTTACGAACGATAGAAAGACCGATTCCGCTTCCTCCCTTGGATGAATTTCTCGACACATCTGTTCTGTAAAAACGATCAAAAATAGACGGCAAATCCTTTGCTGCAATTCCCTTTCCATTATCTTCAATTTCAACCTGAATAAAATCTCCCACATCCTTTATGCGAATCTGGATGATACCTTTGGGTTTATCCATATATTTGATAGCATTGCTGATAATGTTATGAATAACACGCCGAATCTGTTCTCCATCTGCGATCACCTGCACATTATCCTCAACATAATTGGCATATACCAATTCAATTCCTCTCGTTTCCAGTTCCAGTCCTACTTCTTCTGCGCAATCACTGAAATAATCTTCTACATTCAGTTTACTGAAAGTATATGGAATTCTGTTGGTATCAATCTTTGAATAAAAAGTCAGTTCATTGATCAGATGATCCATCTCATTCGTCTTATTATAAATAGTCTTCACATAACGGTCTATTTTCTCCGGCGTATCCGCTACGCCGTCCATAATCCCCTCTACATATCCCTTTACCGCTGTGATCGGCGTCTTAAGATCATGAGAAATATTGCTGATAAGTTCTTTATTTTCTTTATCCATAAGAACTTTCTCTTCTGCTGATTCCTTCAGCCGCTTTCTCATCTCCTCAAAATCCCGGCAAAGTTCCGAAAACTCATCGTCACCATCTACTTCCAGAACAAAATCAAGATTTCCCTCTTTGATATTCTGAGTGGCTTTCTTTAATTTAACCAGCGGTGTGGCAATACTTCTGTAAATCCATAATCCAATAGATAAAGCTGTGAATACTAATATTACCGTCGCAGTAAACAGCAGATCTTTTGCAATAATCCTTACCTGTGTCTGGCTGTGGGTGGATTCCCCTACTGAAATATCATACACCACTTCCGAGGAATCCTTTGTCTGCTGTGCAAACTTTGTATGACCTAATCCGTACAAAGTTGCCGAAAATAAAAGCAGAGGAACCAGAATACTCATACCGAATCCAACTATAATCCTTGTTTTTAACTTCATCCCGATCATCCTTTATCTGTTGATTTATAAGGTTTCTATAATTTTGCCCTCTGCAAGCATTATATCATAAAGTCTGTTTTACATATCTAAATTTTCTATAAAAAGAACAGGAATCATCTGTCCTGTTCTTTCAGATAATTCCTGTTTTATCCCATTGCACTGCAATTTTTGTGATATTCTGTAATTATTCAGCATTCCACTGTCTGTGCAAGTACTGAACAGTTACGATTTTCTTATTTAAGCAAGGTATTTTTTAAGGTCATCAACTTTATCCAGATGCTCCCATGGAAGGTCTACATCCGTACGTCCGAAATGTCCATAAGCAGCTGTCTGTCTGTAAATCGGTCTTCTCAGATCAAGCATCTTGATAATTCCCGCCGGGCGAAGGTCAAAGTTCTCACGAATGATCTCAACCAGCTTTGTATCAGAAAGTTTACCGGTTCCGAATGTTTCTACGTGGATAGATGTCGGATGAGCAACACCGATCGCATAGGAAAGCTGAATCTCACATTTATCTGCAAGACCTGCTGCAACAATATTTTTTGCAACATAACGTGCAGCATACGCTGCGGAACGGTCTACCTTTGTACAGTCTTTACCGGAGAAAGCACCGCCACCATGACGTCCGGTTCCGCCGTAAGTATCAACGATGATCTTACGTCCGGTAAGTCCGCTGTCACCATGAGGTCCGCCGATCACGAAACGTCCTGTTGGGTTGATGAAATATTTTGTGTTCTCATCTACCATATCTGCCGGAATGATCTCATCGAAAACATATTTCTTAATGTCCTCATGGATCTGCTCCTGAGTTACATCCGGATCATGCTGTGTAGAGCATACTACTGCATCGATACGGCTTGGTTTTCCGGCTTCATCATATTCTACAGTAACCTGTGTTTTTCCATCCGGTCTTAAATATTTTAATGTACCGTCTTTACGGATCTTCGTTAACTGACGTGCAAGTTTGTGTGCCATGTTGATGGCATATGGCATATACTCTTCTGTCTCATTGGAAGCATAACCAAACTGGATACCCTGGTCACCTGCTCCGATGGCATCAATTTCATCTTCACCCATTTTTGCTTCAAGAGCTTTATCTACGCCAAGAGCGATATCAGCAGACTGTTCATCGATTGCTGTGATAACTGCACATGTATCAGCATCAAATCCATATTTTCCACGTGTATATCCGATTTCGCGGATAGTATCTCTTACGATTTTCTGAATATCAACATATGCATTTGTTGTAATCTCACCCATAACAAGTACAAGACCTGTAGTTGTAGCAGTTTCACATGCAACACGACTCATAGGATCTTTTTCCATAAGAGCGTCAAGAATAGCATCGGAAATAGCATCACACATTTTATCCGGATGGCCTTCAGTTACAGATTCAGAAGTAAATAAAATTTTCTCCATTGTGTTCTCCTTTTTTATTCATTTACAATTGTTTCCCGACCACAGAATAACCCGCAGCCATTTATGTACTGTATCAACAGATTATTTTTCTCCGCTGATACTTTTCCGTTAACAAAAAGAAACAGCCCGAAGTAATCGGACTGTCTGATTATCTCAACAATCCTCTTATTGTTCGATCACTCGCTCAGGTTGGCACCTTCCTACACAAACAGGGGTTGCCGTGGCTTCGCAGATCCTTTGTATCTCCACCACTCTGAATAAAAGGCTATTACTAATTATTAACTTGCATTAATTAAGATTGCTGCATACCATACAATATACTTAACCCTTACAAATGTCAAGTAATTTTTTGGTATTTTTTATCATCCCACCCTGAGACGGAATTTCTGGATTTCTTTCTCATTGGATACTCTCTCAATCTCAGCACCGAGAGATCTCAGCTTATCTTCAAAATTCTCGTATCCTCTCTGGATATATACGATATCATCAACAACTGTGATTCCATCTGCTGCAAGACCTGCAATCACCAGGGCTGCACCTGCACGCAGATCCGGTGCACTTACTCTCGCACCTGTAAGCTTCTTCACACCATCAATAATTGCTGAATTTCCCTCAACTTTGATGTTTGCTCCCATACGTGAAAGTTCGTCCGCATACTTGAATCTGTTCTCAAAAATACTCTCTGTTACAATACTGGTTCCCTCTGCAAGTGCCAGAGTTACAGCAATCTGTGGCTGCATATCTGTAGGATATCCGGGATATGGAAGAGTCTTTACATGAGTACGGTGAAGTCTCTTTGGTGCACGTACACGAACTGCATCATCAAATTCCTCAACCTCACATCCAATTTCTTCAAGTTTAGCCGTAGTTGCTTCCAGATGCTTCGGAATGACATTCATAACAGTCACATCACCTCTGGTTGCTGCTGCCGCAAACATAAATGTGCCGGCTTCGATCTGATCCGGAATGATGCTGTAGGTGCAGCCGTGCATCTTTTCCACGCCGCGCACCTTGATGACATCGGTGCCTGCACCGCGCACATCTGCGCCGCACATATTCAGGAAGTTTGCCAGATCCACCACATGGGGCTCCTTGGCACAGTTTTCCAGAATGGTCTGGCCCTTGGCCATGACAGCGGAGAGCATACCGTTCATGGTAGCGCCCACACTGACCTTATCAAAGAAGATGTGTGCGCCGTTCAGCTCCTTGGCACGCACCGTGATCATGCCATAATCCACGCTGTCCTCAGCGCCCAGCGCACTGAACACCTTCAGATGCTGATCGATGGGGCGGGGGCCCAGATTGCAGCCGCCGGGCATGGCCACCTGTGCCTTGCCAAAGCGGGACAGCAGCGCGCCCAGAAAATAATAGCTGGCGCGCATCTGACGGGACAGATCGTCCGGGACGTTGGTCCCGGTAAGGTGGGTGGTATCGATCTCATAGGTGTTGCGGTCCAGCATTCTGATCTGTGCGCCCAGAACGCTGAGGATCTTCAGGCTCACCGCCACATCACTGATATCCGGCAGGTTTTCGACCACGCAGACATCTGCTGCCAGAATGGTTGCAGGCAGGATGCCTACCGCCGCATTCTTCGCACCCGAAATGGTAACTTCGCCACGCAGGGGCTTACCGCCCGTAATAACAAATTTCTCCAATTTTATGATCTCCTTGTCAAAGGCCCGTTATTTCAGGCCTGTTAAGGTTCCTGAAAGCATTCTCCATAAAAGCTGCTGCAGCCGTGCAATAAACAATGCCGTACTACTACAGCTATCTTATTATACACAACTTTCACAAAAAAGCAAAGCCCCGCTTGGTGATGTTCTATTATTTTCTGTTTTGCCCATTTTCATGCAGAATATTCCAAAATTTTGATTTCTTTTTCAGGTATTTTACAGAAAAATGGTGTACCAATTGTTGCACTTTACCAGATATGGTCCTCGCAGCGGGCCTCGGTGATCCAGCCCAGCTGGTAGGCTGTCACCAGCTGTTTGAGGTCGTGCACCCGCTCCCGCAGCACCTCACCCTCGTCGGTGTCCTCCACAAGGATGCGATGATTTTCGGTTTCCAGGATATTCTTTTGCGAGATGATGTCCAGATTTTCCTTCACAGCCTTTTCCGCGCTTTCAAAGGGCTGGTGCGTGCGCAGGGACATGGTGCGGCTGGAATACACCAGCGTGTAGCCCGCAATGCCGGTCTTTTCGTGGTACGCACGGCAGAAACCGCCATCGATGACCACCAGCCTGCCGCCGCCCTTGATGGGACTTTCGCCGTTCTTTTCCCGCACCGGCACATGGCCGTTGACGATATGGCTGCTGCCCGGCAGGCCGAACTCTGCCAGAATGCGGCGGCATACCGCTTCGTCATTATACCATGTATAATAAGGGTCTTTCACCTCGGTGTGGGTGGAGCTGTCCGCGACATAAAGCCGTTCAAAGGTGGTCATGGCGCTGCGGCCGAACAGCGGTGAGAGTTTGCCGCACCACAGATACCACAAAAAGTCCTGTCCGCTCTGACGTGCGGCGCTGCCCTCGGGCGCGTAATAGCCACGGCGCGCCCGGGCGTCGCAGTAGTCCATCAGGGCCCGTCCGGAGTAGAGGCGGCCCTCAAAGCGTTCCGTGGCAAAGGTGCCCCGGCTGGTCATGGGCACTGCACCGTGGTAGAGCAGATTGCCGTTCTCAATGTGGTACACGCTGCCCTTGGCATAGAGGAACCCCACATGCTGCTGCATTTTTTCGCTCTGGCGGAAGGACTGTACCAGCTTGGTCAGCACCAGCTGCTCATCCGGGTTCAGTGCTGCCGGGGCGGCAGGGTCTACGGTGGGGAACGAGGTATCCCGCAGCGGATACTCCTTTTCCCCGATCCTGACCGTATGCTTCGACCAGTCGATGCGGCGCAAATAATCCCGGCCCTGCATCTGGAAGTCCGGGTTGCGGTCGATCACCTGACATTCCAGCTTGAACATCAGGATGCTGATGGCCTTGTGCATCACAGCACAGCGGTGCAGCATCCCTTCGGTGTAGGGGCCGCGGGCCGCGTCGGTATGGGGCATCCAGATGCTCAGGTCGTCCTCGCCGTAAAACTGCTCGGCCATGCGCTGCAAATGGCGCAGATTGATGCCATAGCAGTCTTCCAGCATTCCGTGATTATGATAGGCCAGCGTGGTTTTGAGCACCGTGCAGATGCAGATGGGGCTGCCTGCGGCGGCTCCCATCCACACCACATCATGGTTGCCCCACTGGATATCCACATTGTGGTGGCGCATGAGCAGATCCAGAATGATGTCCGGGCGCGGGCCGCGGTCGAACAGGTCGCCTACGATATGCAGCTTGTCCACGGCCAGATGCTTGATCAGTTCGCACAACCGCACGATGAAGCGGTCTGCACGGCCATTTTCAATAATGCTGCCCACGATCTGACCATAGTAAAGGTCTTTATCGTGGTCTTCAAAGTGGGCGTGGAGCAGCTCGTCCAGAATGTAACCGCAGCTGGCGGGCAGGCAGCTGCGCACATGCTCCCGCGTATGTTTGGAGGACACCAGTCGGCAGATATCGATGAGCCGGAGCAGTGTCTCGGTATACCACTGATCCAGCGCTTCCTCGCTGGCGCAGCAGGCCTTGAGCTGGGGCAGCTTTTCGTTGGGGTAGTAGATCAATGTTGCCAGCTCGGCGCGGATATTCTCCGGCACGGTATCGCCCAGCACCTGATCCACCTTTTCGCGGATCACACCGGAGGCCGAGTTCAGGATATGCACAAAGGCTTCATTTTCGCCGTGCAGATCGCTCATGAAATGCTCGGTGCCCTTGGGCAGCTTGAGCAGCGCCTGCGTGCTGATGATCTCACTGGCCGCTGCCGCCTGCGAGGGGTAGTCCCGGGAAAGCAGGGTCAGATACTTCAGGTTATCGCGGATTTCATCGGTTTCGGTGCGCATGATTTCCTCCATCATGGTCATTTCTCTGCCGCAGCCCGTCATTTCGGCCGCATTATGCAAAAATGTTGCTTCTGATATATATTATTCTTTCCACGTCTTATAGTATAGCACGTCCGGTTGAAAAGTGGTATACTGAAGCTGACAAACTTTCTGCAAAGGACTTTGGATATTATGCCGAAAACCGATCTTGTTTCCATTCCCTCTTCCTGCACGCTCTGTCCGCGCCGCTGCGGAGCCGACCGCGCTGCCGGACGCACCGGCTTCTGCGGTGCAGGCAGCACCCTGAAAGCCGCCCGTGCGGCCCTGCACTACTGGGAAGAGCCCTGCATCAGCGGTACAAGGGGCAGCGGCACGGTGTTTTTCTCCGGCTGCACCCTCAAATGCTGCTTCTGCCAGAACTATCCCATCAGTGCCGAAGGCCTCGGCAGGGAGATCACCGTTGAACATCTGGCAGAGATCTTTCTGGACCTGCAGTCTCAGGGTGCCCACAACATCAATCTGGTCACGCCGGGGCAGTGGCAGCCCTGGATCATTGCCGCGCTGGACCTCGCCCGGGCCGGGGGGCTGCATCTGCCCATCGTCTGCAACACCGGCGGCTACGAGACGGTGGAGAGCGTGGAGGCGTGGCGCGGCTCCATCGACATCTGGCTGGCCGACCTGAAATATGTATCCTCTTCCCTCTCCGCCGAGCTTTCCGCTGCGCCGGACTACTTCGCACAGGCCAAGCCCGCCATCGAGGCCATGATGGCGCAGGCGGGCCATCCGGTATTCGACAGCGAGGGCATCTTACAGAGGGGCGTCATCCTGCGGCATCTGGCCCTGCCCGGCCACATCGACGACAGCTTCGCCGTCCTCGACCAGATGGCCGCGTGGAATCAGGCCGACCCCGGCTGCTTCATCCCCAGCGTCATGAGCCAGTACACACCCTTCTACAAGGCCGCAGACCACGGCATCGGGCGGCGCATCACCACCTACGAGTACCGCCGGGTGGTCAACCGGGCCATGGACTTGGGGCTGACGGACGGCTATATGCAGCAGAAGAGCAGCGCCCGGGAGGAGTATACCCCGAGTTTTGACCTGACGGGCATTTGATTTCGTCATGATACACAAAAATCCCGCCGAATTTTCTCTCGCGGTGTCTTTCTTTTCCTTGCAAAACGCTCCCGAAAGCACTATAATGGATACAACGATGTGCGTCATGTGGGGTCTGGCTGCCCTGCTGAGCACCAAACGCCCCGTCTCAAGAATGGTATAGGAGAGGCGGCGGCTCAAATGCCCGAGAAGAGCAACAGGAGGACCGTTATGGAACATTTCAACCCCATTCTGGGCTACGAGACGACCGGACCGAAATTCATCACCTGCGGCGAGATCATGCTGCGCCTGACCCCGCCGAACTACGAAAAGCTCCGCATGGCCACCAACTTTGAGGCCAGCTACGGCGGCAGCGAGGCCAACATCGCCCTCGCACTGGCAAACCTGGGCGTGGACAGCACCTTCTTCAGCGTCGTGCCGAACAACAGCCTCGGCAAAAGCGCCGTGCGCTGGCTGCGCTCCAACGACGTCCACTGCACCCCCATGATCCTCACCGAGCCGAATGAGACCCCCTCCAACCGTCTGGGTACTTACTACCTCGAGACCGGCTACGGCATCCGCCCCTCCAAGGTCATCTACGACCGCAAGCACAGCGCCATCACCGAGTACGATTTCTCTCAGGTCGATCTGAACGAGCTGCTGGAGGGCTTCGACTGGCTGCACCTGAGCGGCATCACCCCGGCTCTGGCCCCCAACTGCCGCGGCCTCATCATCGATATGCTCAAGGTCGCCAAGAAGAAGGGTCTGACCGTCAGCTTCGACGGCAACTTCCGCTCCACCCTCTGGACGTGGGAGGAGGCCCGCGATTTCTGTACCGAGTGCCTGCCCTATGTGGACGTGCTGCTGGGCATCGAGCCCTACCACCTGTGGAAGGACGAGAACGACCACTCCAAGGGCGACTGGAAGGACGGCGTGCCCCTGCAGCCCAGCTATGAGCAGCAGGACGAGATCTTCCAGCATTTCA
>OHTA01001245.1_pt1 | contig 13561 bp, 15 predicted proteins | sample 1578851 | NCBI WGS metagenome assembly OHTA01 (sample SAMEA3879578, study PRJEB24766) | human gut metagenome | biome: human-associated habitat; feature: feces | place: USA | collected 1985/1987 | reverse complement strand
AATCGTAGATATCCGTCAGAAGTGTAGTGAACGGTTCAATATCCGCCGGGTGGAACACAGGCCGACCACCACGCTCCTTGTATTTCTCATACACAGCCGGAAGGGATGGTGCATAGAAGTGGCACCATTGAAGCGACCAGAGATTATCAAATGTAGAATGGCTATAGGCCTTTCGGCAGTCAATGAACACGCAGTCGCCTGCTCCCAGTTCATAGTCCACCCCCTCGTATTTCAGTTTGCCCTTTCCAGATAAGACCACAAAGCATAGAAATGACACAAGGTCTGTTCGGGTAGATGTATGTGGATGGATTGCCTGCAGGGAGCCTACTTCTTGTAGGTGTAAAAGAGACGTTCTTGCAAAAGTTGATGGAGTATAAAGGATTCGAGATGAGCTTACGGAAGAAGATTGTGGGTTGAATAGTTCTTGATTCATAAGCTGCTCCTTTCCTTTACCTACATCACTTCATCGATTCCCACAGTTTTGTGACCTTCTTGAATGTTGTAGGCTTCTTAATGTGATGCGGCAGTTCAATTTTGTCATCATCCTTCAAATAGTAATAAACTACTGACCTGATATTAGGATTGTTATTAATCATCATAAAAAGATGCTCATCGTTTGCAGGTGACAATCCAACAATTTCAAGCTGACCACTAATAGACTGAAATAAATCTTTTTTATCTCTTGTGTCCGCTTCGAGCAGTTCACCGTATTTGTCTAACCAAGACCAACTCATAACAGCATCACTATAGACGTGATCCATTCCCATCTGACGCAAATTCCTTTGAAGCCATCGGCTTGCTCCTCACTTGTGAATACTACCGTTTTTTATTTATCATCTTCAGTAATATTGACAACAAGTTTTTAAACTGTTTATTCCTCGAGAATACAAGCACAAAAGCTATAATATAAATGGAAACTGTCAAAAATACTTTACCGCAAAACAAAGTCAATCCAGTTCCTGTCAAAATTTGATTCATCGCATACAAAACAACCGCGAGTACTAAAGTAAATAATGTATATCTTCCATATTCCCAATAATACGCTTTACTAGATCGTTGAAATCCATATTTATATAAAATATGTGGTTCAACCCATAAGTTAACACATACATTACATAATGTTGTTCCTATAAATACACCTATAATTCCGTACATTTTGGTTAAAACAAATGAACACACAAGATTAATAATAGCTTCCGCTACAGCCTTGTATCTATCATACCAAAATATCCCCAATGCATCTCTAAATTTTAAAGTCATTTGTCTCATACCTGACAAATAATAGTTCAGCGTAATAATTGCCACTACACTGATATTAAAAATATATTTTTCGCCAAGCCAAACCACCAAAAATGGATTCAACAAACTAAAAAGACACAGCGTGCAAAAACTCGTAATTATAAAGCAAAAGAAATTCAGTGTTCTGTATGTATCATATAATTTTTGTTTTTCACAATCTGCTCCCAGATTGCCAATACTTGCTGTCAGAGAATTATATATCAGACCTGCAAACAATGATACATTTCCAGTAATTAACGTATAATTAGAATATATGCCAACGCTCCCAAGACTTACTAACGCAGACATAAGGATATTGTCGGTGCTATTTACACATACTGTACCAAGTTTGTGCATAGACATAGCAAGCGTATTTTTGTATATTGCCATTCTCTCTGTTTTATCAGGCAATGATTTATCATCCTGTTTTAACCACGGATACATATGATCCGCTTTCATAGAAATACAGATATTTGTCATTATATTGCAAAAAATCATGACCAATAAATATAGAATATAGTTATGAGTTGCAAAAAGCACAAATATTTGAACTATATTTTGGATAATGGAAAAAATTTTTTGATAAATCGTACATATGTACTGTTTTTGATCAGCCTCTATTAAGGATCTTTTATAAATCAAAAAATACGAAAATACCGTATTTAGCAAATACAATACATATAACAGCCTCAAATTAGGAATCGTATTTTCACCAGCGATAAAATAATCCAAAAAAGGAACCAACAAGAGCCCAATACCAAGGATTGCAAATGCTACAACCGAATATATACACCTATACATATTCATTAATTGCGTGATATGCTTTTCATCATTCTCAGCAATGGGCTTATATAAACTATAAATAATCGCCGTTCCAAATCCAAGTTCTGTCAGAGATAACAGGTTAAGTATATTTCCAAATAATCCATTAATTCCCAGATATTGTTCACTCAAGAAGCGCACAAATATTGTCCTAGAAATAAACTGCAGCAACATTTGAACAATTTGACCTATAACATTTGTACTGATATTTATCAATGAATTTCTTGTACGACTCATTTAATTTCTCCTCTTACCAAGTAAAATTTGCTACTGAAGCAAGACCTCCTATTATCCAATACAAAATCAGTACTATTAGTGAACCTGTTACAAGTAATTTAAAAACATTCCTTACAGAAAAGTTTAAACTTATTTTTCTTTGGCTTCGATAATAGCAAGTATAAACCAATGGAACACATAAGTAGCATAGTACTTCATTCAAGCGATAAAACATAATATATTTATTAAACATGGACAATGTTAATATCCATGTGCATGTTACAACATGCCTATATTGCATTGGTAATCCACAATAATATATTCCATTATTTTCGTATTCTACAATTCCGTCCTCTGACTCTCGTCTATCCCACATACCATTTTTCCATATTAAAAGCCCCGCCATCAAGAAGCGAATCCAAAGAATTGGGAAAAAACCGGAATTTGTTTCTTCGGCATCAAATATATACATTGCCACTTTTCCAAGTGTATTATTTATAAATTCGGAATTTGTTTGATCCACATTTCCCAAAAACTGATATAATATAGTTGGAAACAATAGTAAAATAATAAGCCATAAGTTATTATTCCATCGTTTTACAGAATACGCAATAAGTCTCACCACTATAAGCAATCCTATTGATGGATGTATCAGGAGTGCAATAATAATTAATCCCCAACACAATATTGGATTTTTCTTTTTCACTAATTCTAAGTATGTAGCCAGCACAAAGATAGTAAATGCTATATTATTTTTGACACCACTAATGATATAAGTATAGTGCATAGTAAAAACCATATAAGCAATTGCTATGCCTACGCTGTATATTTTTTTCCCTTCTCTATTAAAAGCTTGAAATACAATCTGAGAATCATATGCAATATAAAACATCACCCCATAAACAATAAACACTACCAATACCGGCAGCCAATGAACAGAAGGTAGTTTGCTGATGAAATAATAAATAACATATAAAGCGGGATTAGAAGCGAATTGATAGTGCACTACTAATCCTGCCCAGCCAGCATTTTTTGCAAACTCAATCATTCTAAAATGATATAACAAATCATTTCCGCTAGTTGGTTCAAAATGGTAAGCCAACCATGCCAAATAGACAACTGACAAACAAAATAAATATTTTAAATACTTTTCTTTAACTCCAAAAGCCAAGAATACAATTAAAATTTCAGATAAAATAACAATCAACGAGCCTGTCGAGCCTAATGCACTAGTTATAAGCCACATTTACTAGTTCCTCCTATTCCACAATTTTAATAATTGTATTAAAAGAGAAGAAACTGCATTATTTGATTTCAATGCAATGGCCATAACCCTTTCACTTTTTTTGTATCTAAACACATTTAAATTTTTTTTCAAAATTCTGGAGTACTTTGAACTTTTCGCCTTTTCAAAATTTTCAAATGAATTATGATGCTTATATTCTTTTATAAAAATATTCATGCTTAAGTCGCAAAAATCCATCGTTATCTGATTTGTAAAGTCATAATTTTTTTTTATAAAAATTTGCAATTTGCATTTCTTTTTCATAGAATAGTTCAACTTTGCTAAACATTTCTGGTGATACCTTTTTCATAATAGATGTATCGTTTGACCTATAATGATATAGATACTGTTTAGATAGAATATCTATAGAACTTGTTTCCAATATAATGGGAAACATAATATTAAGATCTTCGCCTATCGTAATTTGATCGTCTGTCCAGAATAAATTGTTTACCAACAATTCTTTATTTATTAGTTTTGCCCATCGACAAATTCGAACTCCCCTGCTTAATGGCTTTCCATCATTTATAAGCACAGGAAATATCTCATTTTCTATTCTTTTTTTATTATAAAATCCAGGTTTCACTGTATGATCATCGGGTATATCTTTATTTTCGAATGAATGAAAAAACGAGCAACAAATAACCTCCGCTTTCGTTTTCAAATATTCATTATAAAAAATCTCCAATGTATTTTTTTCAACCCAGTCATCACTATCTATAAACATAATAAGATTTGCTTTTGCATATTCCAAACCCTTTTTCCAAGCCGACATTAACCCACCGTTTTTTTTGTGAATAACTTTGAATCTATCATCTCGATTAGAATATTCATCACAAATTTTTCCACATGAATCAGTAGACCCATCATCGACTAAAACAACTTCAAAATTCCTATAGGTTTGAGCACGAATAGAATCAAGACATGTATTTAAATACAATTCCACATTATACACTGGAACAATTATTGAAATCATAGCATCCATATAAACGCCCCTTTCTCATAATTTAAATTCCCAAACTATATTCTTTGAAATATATACAAAAATTTCATATGCAAATTCTATACAGACTTCATAATATCTTTTCTCTCTTGGTACAGAACTGTATTTATAGGGATATTTTTTCGCACAATAGATCCCGCTGCTATTACACAATTATCTCCGATCGAAATACCTTTTAGTATTGTAACATTAGCACCAATCCATACGTTATTTCCAATTTGAATAGGATCAGAAACATATTCATCATTGGTTTGATGTTTAAAATTATGATCGTGATCCACAATCACTAAATTATTACCAAACTTGCAATGCGATCCAATTTTTACCTTATTTATACACGTAATAGAACAATTATGATTAAAAAAGCACTCATCTCCTATTTCAATCTTCCCCCCCATCAAAGCCTTTAAATAAAATGGCCCTCTAATATGCAACCGATCACCGATAACAATACTAGATGAGGGTTCAACCATTATTTTCATTTTTCCATCAAAAGTCGGTGCTTTTCCAATTGAAACCCTTTTACAAATCTGACACTTCCATTTAACTATTTTATTCTTAACCTTACATATCGCTTTTTTGATTAATTTCATACCTTCCATCAAACTCAACACCGCATCTTTCATCTGTTATATACTAACTACATAAACTCTTAATTATTTAAGAAGTGCATAAACCTTCTCAATATCCTCTTTATTAGAGTACTCTCTCGCCCCTAATTGTGTTTTTAAAGCATTTAGAATCTCTTCGTTTTTACAAACATACTCTAATACGCCCGCAATTGAGTCATCTGAGTTTTGCACTATAATTCCGTCTATATTATTTTCTATTTGCTCCTTTGCAGATGCATATTCTGTAACTATTGGAGGAATCCCTAACATCATTGTTTCCGTGACCACTATTGGTTTTCCTTCATATCGCGATGGAAGACAGAACACATCTGCCTGTTTTATAAAAGGATACGGATTCATTTTTGCCCCGAGCAAGAAAAAACAATCCTCAACACCGTTATCTCTAATTATTTCCTCTATTTTTAATCTTTCAAATCCATCTCCAAGTACATACCATTCAAAAATCAATCCTGACTTTTTCATTGATGCTGCCGCCCAAACCATACGATCTATTCCCTTATGATAAATTGATAGCCTACACACAGAAATAATCTTAAACTTCTTACAATTTTTCATGTGCATTAAATCATTATCATTAAGTTCTTCCAAAGACTTCTCCTTAATATACTCTGATGAATTAATATTAGGTAAATAAACACTCCTCGATGACAAATCAGGAAAAAGCTTGTTAAAATTTTTCAAGCATTCCACTGAAACACAAACTATTTTATCTGCCTTTGATAAATACCTTTCTGTCAGCGATTTATTAATATATTGCACATTTGCAAAATCCAAATGTATCCACATTATCTTTTGCGCTGCCTCAACATTGTAAGCAATAAATTCGTCTGACCAGTCTTCAAGATAACCTATTGCAATATCATATTGTTTTTTCAATCTACGTGAAAGCTTTTTTACCTTAAATTGCCCAATTGCATACAACCCTGCTCTTCTATCTTTATATTTAAGTGCGTACCATTCTTTTTTTATCCAATATGGAGACAATACATATTGGATTCCTTTCTTTAATCTTTGCATATAACCATTTGGCATGCTTCTTCTTCCATTAAGTATATGCACTTGGTTTGGAATATCTTTTTCAAATGGAAAACCTCTATCATATAAAATTAAATCCACATCATACTTTTCAAAATTCCATTCTTTAAGCATCGACAACAATGCTGTCGTACTTCCTCCTACAACCATACCACCATAAGCGATAAGTACCTTTTTCTTTGTCATTGTCTCCTTTATCCTCTTCTCCATATATTTTATCTGTATAAGTATAAAAGCAAATTTGTCAGTATTCCTTATTGATAGAGCATCTTAAAAGCCTAAGTTGACAAATATAATCGTTATCGAGTGCTATAATTCATACTGTTTTCATAAAGAAAGTATAGCAATATTTCAATTGATAATAGCTCCAAACCTTAAAAAGAATCTCTATTTACCAATTCACTGGATTCTTTTTGGTTCCAATATTTCTTAATAAACTGGGCATCCTCCAAAGATATTTTATCAAATGCCACAATTTCCTTTCCCTGATCATACGACTGTAAAATTTTCTGCTTTACTTGATTAGGAAACATTACTGCCGTCATTCTACCTAAATACCTTGCCCACATCGAGAAAGAAGATCCCGAAGCAACAAAAATTCCTGAATTAGCTAAAGCCAATATATCTGCAATTGCCGACCCAAATGTAATTCTTTCTACATTTTCTAACTGTAATAATGGTTTCAATTCTTCGTCTGTTCCATCAGAAAAAACATATATTTTCGTCTTTTTTCCTATAATCTGTCTGAGTGCCATTCCCATACACACATACCATTCTATTGGAATTGCACTACAATGTTTTCCACTTTTTACTTCTTCCCATGACACTCTTGCAAAATCTCCCAATCGTACATGCATACAAATAGATTTTTTCCCATCAAACGAAAGTGCCGCTTTGTATTTCGGATTCAAATTTCTAACAATATCTTCGTATACTATATTGCTGTCATTTATTATTTCCTCAAAACAGTTTTCAAACCCCTCAAATTCAACTATACAATCGTCAGCTTTGAGATTTTTTGATATTTCTTGTTCTTTAATATGTTTTTTTATTAATAGAAAATATGCTTTTTTCAATCCACCAATATACTCGGATTTATTAACAAATAAGTCATTATAAAATCTTTTGTCTGATTCACACCGTAAAATTGGGCCAAATTTTAAACTGAACCATGTTGGCCAAATCATTCTAGCATTTTTATGTTTCTTTGTATAAACTACTGCCCTTGCGTATGTAAACAATATATTACCCAAACCTGCACCACCCAAACGGAATATCAAGCAGTCTTTTTCTGATAATTTAGGATATATATAATACATGGCTTCGCCTCCCTTATTTAGTCAAAATATTTCTAATCTTTCGATATCCATTTCTAACAAATTCAGGTGACCTATTTGATACCATCCATGCTCGAGCCGAACTAAAGCTACACGCAATTATAAAGTTATAGATAACTCTTTGCCTAGACGAGTAATATTTTTTTACTATCTCTGCCTTTTCATGTTTCGCTGTTTTTAGTCCGATGGATGTCTCAGAAATACCATCGCCCATATAAGTACAAATAACTGTTCCCACATGATAAAATGGCACCTTATTTTTCCAAAGTTTAAGTGTCAAATCATGATCGGCACTTATTTTATAATTTATATCATATCGAATATCTGCTTTAAAAATCTCTCGGCTATAGAATATAGATTGATGGCACAATGGTCTTCTGTACAAATAGAAATTGTCTAATTTTTTCTTTTGAACCTGAACAAGTTTATCTTTTCGACTATAATCTCCATATAGAACGCATTCATTCTTTATATGATTATTTTCAATATAATCAGCTACATTTTTTAATACATTTTCATCATAAAATGTATCCCCAGCATTAAGAAAAATAATATAGTCGCCTTTTGCCATACTGATTGCTTGATTCATTCCATCATAAACACTTTTATCTTTTTTTGAACAAACTTTATAATGTACATCTTGAGGCACATAAGAGAGCGTGCCATCTTTTGATTCTCCATCTTTTACAACGACTTCATAATTAGAGTATGTCTGGTCTTTAACTGACTGTATGGTTTTTTGTATTTCTGAGGCGGCATTTAATGTCACTATTAATATACTAAATTTTGGTGTCATGTTTTCTCCCATCATATCATAATACAGTATTATTTTTGCATACCGATTCAATTGCTTTTATATGACTTTCAATTACATTCTCATATGTGTAATTACTTATTTTTTTGATATTGTTTTCTCCAATAACTTTTCCATTAACTTTAAGCATTTTCTTCATTGCCTCTGCCAATTCTTTGCTATCATTTACTGGAACAATATAGCCATTTACGCTATCTTCGATTAATTCTGCTGCTGCTACGCACATATCCGTTGATACCACTGGAAGGCCCATTGCCATTGCCTCATTTACAACGAGACCCCAAATATCCTCTCGTGTTGGAAGAACAAAAAGGTCGGCCGCCTTATAGTATTCAAAAATTTCCTTTTTCTGTTTAAATCCAGCAAGATGAACATTCTTCAAGTTGTGCTTGGAAATATACTCTTTATACTGGTTTTCCTCTTCGCCACCGCCTACAATTACTAGCGTATAGTTCTCATCTAATTCCTGGGTCCATGCTTCGAGAAGAACATCAAAACCTTTTCGGTGTATAAACTGGCCAATCGTCAACACCACTTTTTTAGATCCCAATTTCAACTTCCCTTTGTATGTATCTTTTTCATTCTTCGAAAGAGGTTTCTTTAAAACTTCATCTTCATGAAGAGAAGTAAACGGATGATAATATATTTTGCTTTCATCCGCTCCGAAATACTTAAAGTATTCCGCCGCATGACTTCCACTCGCAAAATACCCGGATGCATGCGTAACCAAATATCTCTTAATCAAATTTTTCAAAAAGTTCTTACGTATAAATGCGCCATCCAAATTCATTATGTACGGGACTCTATTTTTAATACACGCCAATTCCAATTTGATAGCATTTTTAATGTGGTAGTCATATGCCAACACCAAATCATATTTTTTTATTTTCTTCAGTTCTTTTTCAAACTGTACTCGTCCCGATTCTTCCAGCAAAGATATTGAATTTAACCCTGTATCCTTACAAAACCATGCCGCATTTCTGTTTTGATCCGACATTTTATCAAAAACAACAAACAGATCATACTCTTTTGCAAGACCTTTAAATACTTCTACACGATATGGTGACGGAAAATCCGCAAATGCCAATATCTTTACTCTCATCTTATATTCTCCCTCTACGCTTTCAAGTCTCCCTGTGGTTTCATTTTTGTACCCTTTTTCTCACATTCATAAATCTTCGCATCCACTAAGAAGCGATACCAATATGCCTGCAAGAAGTGGAATATCTTTCCTTCAGGGCCATCGAGAAATCCCAGTTTTATGTAATACCGATAGATAAAGTACAAATGTGCTCGAAAGAACTTCGGTAATCTGTAATAACCACTATTCTTTACCACGCGCTTCATTTTTGCCTGTCCGGACGATGTGCCATCCTGTTCCAGACTTTCATCCATTTCATTCTCAAGTGTCATCTGGTGATCCAAAACTTCCCGATTGCTGTACCAGTTGTGTTTTGCTGTCCACCATTCCAAATCTTTCTGATTGTTGTCAATCAGATCATGCTTGAACTCAACAGTTGTCCCCTCTGACAGGATCATGTGTTCATCCATGATTTTCATCTCGCAGGATGCCTTGCCTGTACGGAAAATACGGAGTAGTAACTCTGGATAGCGACCACCATGCTTAATCCAGCGCCCCATAAAATAAACTCTGCGTCGAAGGATAATACCATTCACTGGTGCCTTGACATTCGGGAGCTTCTCATCAATTTCCGTTGCCAAATCTTCCATAATTTCTTCATCTGCATCCATGCGCATAGACCACTCTGTATCAATACACGTATTTTGAAGTCCCCAGTTTAGCTGATCCGCATAGGAAATCCACTTGTTCTGGTAGAAATCCAAACTAGAACCAATGCTCTGAAGTTCCGAGTTCAGTTCCTTGCATAATTCTTCTGTTCCATCCGTACTGAAGCTATCTACGATAACGAATCTCTTAGCAACTCCACGAAAGGATTCCACACACTTCCGAAGATTCTTTTCTTCATTTTTTGTTAGTATAACTACTGTTAAATCTGTCATTTTTCACTTTCCTCATCCCTATATGTAAGATATAAGCGAGTACATATGTGACTACTGCGAATATAAAAACGCTTATTATTGATGGTTTTATCATTCCTAATGTAAAAGCATGAACCAGATCCACTGGTATTTTTCCGGCTTCTTGATAAAGCCCAGCAGATAACACGCCAAAATCAAACCTGTAAGAAGTACAAAGTATTTCATTGCACCTTGCCCTCCAACCTCTTAATAACCTTCGCCGGGTTTCCCGCAATCACACAGTTATTCTCAAACTTTCCAGCGACCACAGCACCGGCACCGACAACACAACCATCCCCCAACACAGTGCCTTTCAGGATGATACTATTGCACCCGATGAAGCAATTCTTTCCAATCTTAATCTCTCGGCTCGGAACCAGATCACTGTCACCACCATTTTCATCTCGTAGTAGCTTGTTTCTTATCTCTGCTTCGATAGGATGGAAATCGTTGTCCAGAATCTTGCAATTGCCGCCGATGCAGGTGTTCTCACCAATCGTGATTTTCTTCCGGGCGTAAATTGTTGCTCCACTTATCCCTACGTTATTGCCGATTTCAATCTCTGCTCCTGGAGCGCGCGTGACAATGATCGTCCGGCTGTAAAGACCAACCAGATTACTAAGGAAACTGCTCTTAATCGTGACATTCTCACCAATCTTCAGCTTGGCACCACCTTTGTTGAAGATAATCGGCACACCCTTCAGCAAGAGGTTCTTTCCATATTCAACTTTTGTCATCTTCATAACCAGCTTAAACCAGTTACTGTTCATACCTCTCGCCTCCTTTACAGTTTCAGAATTTCTTCTGCGTATTTTTTCACTGACACATTTCTGGTCAGATTCTTTTCCAGATTTTCACGGCCTCTGGCTCCCATCGCCTTCAGCTCACTATTTTCAGCATTTTCAATGAACCATCGAATGTTTTTCTCAACCTTGTCATACTCACCCGGCTCACAGCAGAGACCACCGTTTGTATCCTCAATAAGGCAACGAACCTCGGAACCAGATTCGAGCACCCCTAAAATGGGCTTAGCTGCCGCCATTATTCCGTATGCCTTCGATGGGCAACTCACGCCTTTAATGCCTTTCGCATTCACACACCAGTGAACGTCACCAGCATTCAGGCTATAAATCAGGTCGGCTTTATCCTGATACGGAATGAAAACCACATTGTCCATGTGATGCTGCTTTACATAGAGCACCAATTTGTCCAGCACGGAGCCCGCACCAACAAATGCGAATACGACCTCTCGGCCGTCGGCAGTCTTAGTACCCGGCTTGATTCTCTCCACAACTTTCATCAAATTCTCAAGGTCATAGTACAGGCCGATGTTGCCGGAATACATGATGACGAACTTGCCATCCAGACCGTATTTCTTTTTGAAGGCCAGAACTTTTTCGTTATTCTCATCCAGCGGATAGATTTCGTTCTCATCGATCCAGTTGTTGATCATAACGGTTTTCGGGACTTTCTTACCCTTGAAACGGTTCTCCACCGTCTCCACCAGATCGCGGCCGACTGTGATCACAAGGTCACTGCGCTTGCAGCTGAACTTATCGAACCACATCATGGCATCGGTAATGAACTTGCTTTTGGTGTATCCAACAGCCAAAACCTGCTCCGGGTTGAAGTCTTGGATGTTGTAAATGTACTTGGCGTGTTTCATCCACTTGCCCCAGACGCCCAGCAGACCGCCCAGAATCGGAGGCTGAGAAATGGAAAACACATAGTCCATCTTGCCAACCTTAAAAGTCGCCCCCATTGCTCCAAAGAAATAGGAGACAATGTTTTTCACACGGCTCTCCTTATTGGTCTTGCTGAACTCCGGGACCCGGATTCTTAGCACTTTCACACCGTTGATTTCTTCTTCGTAATACTTCTGCGTTTTGTACTTATCTTCAATAGTTCCCAAGTAACTGGGCACCACGCAAATGACCGTGATGTTGAACTTATCCAGCATACCCTCCGCCAGTTCACGGAGGATCTGCCCCGTTGACGCAGTATCTGGAATATAGTAATGAGCATAGATCAGGAGATTCTTCTTATTTGACATTCCGCTATATTCCTCTCACAAGTTTTTATATCTAACCGCCGATGCAGTGCACCGGCGGGCTTTATCTATATCAAACAGTGCGTTCATCATCTATTTCCCACAACTGTGGTAATCCTCCAACCACCACTGAATCTTTCATGTAGACCTGTCACGGTCCACTTCGTCGGTTCCCGTCCAACTGAAATCTTATAGCAGACACCTTCACACCAACTCACTTTGTTAAAACCGCACAAGTTCATATCTCACTCTTATTGCAATATGAACAACAATCTGCCGTCATTATCAAAGTGCTGTGTCTTATCGTCATAATCCTACCGACTACTTCTCTATCCCCCTAAAGTGCTGACCTTTATTGTCATAACCTCTTAACCTAGCAACCGTATCTCCATCAAGACAGGTCTACCCTATAAAACCAGTTATATTTTGTGTGCTTTTTACGCCACCGTAGACCATCATGCCGCCACTGAAAGTTTGAGGTAGACATTACTCCCCATGCCCCAGCAAACACACCTTAAATGTCTTAAAAATGATCTTCCAATCCACCCAGAAGCTGCGCTCCTTGACGTATTTCACGTCCAGATCCATCCACTCCTCAAAAGAGAGGTCGTTGCGGTGCGGAGCGATCTGCCAATAGCAGCTCAAGCCGGGTGTCACATACAGGCGCTGCTTTTCGTAGTCGCCGTACTGCTCCACCTCGCGGGGAAGTGCCGGGCGGGGGCCAACGATGCTCATATCGCCCTTCAGGATGTTCCACAGCTGCGGCAGCTCGTCGAGGCTGGTCTTGCGGATAAACTTGCCCACGCGGGTAATGCGGGGGTCATCCTTGATTTTGAACACAGGGCCGTCCATCTCGTTCTGTTCCAGCAGATCGTCCAATTTTGCCTCTGCGTTGGGGCACATGGAGCGGAACTTGTAGAACTTAAACGGCTTACCGTTTCGTCCAATACGCTCCTGCGAGAAAATCGGACCAGCAGAAGGGTCATCCACCACGATTGCAATGGCCGTAGCCAGCATGACAGGCGACAGCACCACCAGTGCCAGCGACG
>OHTA01001241.1_pt1 | contig 13587 bp, 10 predicted proteins | sample 1578851 | NCBI WGS metagenome assembly OHTA01 (sample SAMEA3879578, study PRJEB24766) | human gut metagenome | biome: human-associated habitat; feature: feces | place: USA | collected 1985/1987 | reverse complement strand
GGTCAATTTCAACATATGAATCCAGCATTCCAAAGCCTCCGTTAATACACTATATCCTTAGAATTATAGCATAATTGCATGGGTAAATCAATAGCGATATTGAACAGTAACGGTGTACGGTTCGGGCATAAAATTGAAAATTGAAAATGTAAAATGGAAAATTATGGTCGGGAAGACAATTTGCAAGAGTGAAAAACATTGTCGCCCGACCGTTTTTGTATATATGGAAGTTGTTACAAATTTGTATGTGCGGATATTATATGCCTGCAGATAGCCACGCAAAGATTTGTACAAATTAAAATTATATAAATAAAGCAAAAATTGCATCAATGCCGTATCGGGCATTGGTGCAATTCCTTTATCTAACTATCTTCCGGAAAGGACTGCGGTGTGCCACCGCAGTCCTAAATTTTCAATTTTCCATTTTCAATTTGTCAACGGCTTGCCGTTATATAAGCCCTACAATATACCTCTGAACTGTGGTTGCGTCAATGACGGTAATATCGGAATCAAAGTTTACATCAGAATTTATACGCTCTATCTCGTTCTGATTGACAAGACCCACAATTGCTTTCTGAATTACGGTTGCATCGGAAATATTTATTTTGCCGTCACCGTTTGCGTCACCGTAATATGCCTTTTCGGCTGAATTGGTGCTTGCAGTCATAACATAGTTTGTCATACCGATTGCAAGGTTGCCCTTGTCAACTCTTTTTACATACTGCAAAGTTGCCTTGTTGTTCGGAGAATCCGACACGGCAACATACATTGCGTCGCCCTTGAGAACCATACCGTAGCAAAGCTTGCCTGATGATGCGGACACACCGCTGATATCGGATGCGGCAACTGCCTGTCTGCCTGTTTCAACATCGTATGAATACACGGCGTCGGAGGTATTAAAATACAGAGTATCGTTGTATTTTTCAAGGCTCATAAATGTATTTAGCCAGTAGGAATTACCGCCTGCGCTCCATCTTTCGTTCAATTCCAGCTTTTTCTCATATGTATTGCTGTCAAGCTTGTATTTTAACAATGCACCCTTGTTGGCAGAAGAATTGTTGTTGACAAAGCCGTAAAATTCACCGTTAACCTCGCAAAGTCTTGTGTCGAAATTATGGATTTCGTAATTATCATATTTTGTCGAATTTGCACCGTAGCTTATTGTGTAATCATAGTGCTTTGACGGAAGATTCTGAATGGCATTGTCACTCAAAAGGAAGTATGTATGCTGAGCGTGTCCCGGTCGGTCATTAATAGGATCATCCCATGTAACATCAACATTATACCAAGCGTTGCCGATATGAACCTTGTTCCACATATGGTTCATTGAGTTTGAAACAACAAGTTCGGAGTCTATTCCGACAAGTGAAAGCATGTAGGAATACGCAAGCGCATAGCCCTGACATACGGAAGTTTTTTCAACAAGCGAATTGTAAATATCAGCCTTGTTGTAATCTGATGTGCTGTACTCGCTCATAATGGCAAGCTCATCGTGAATTACGAGTGCCTTTTCGGAATCGGTCATATCCTCATTCACAAGTGAAAGTATTCTCTCAACCTCTTTATCAAGCGACTTTTTCTGTGTTGCATACTCGCTCTTGCTGATTGTGTACTCGGGATAGATTGACGTAACCTTATCCTCTGACGGATAGTAGGAGTACGAAAATCCCTGATTCACATAGTAAAGCTCCGGATGAGTCAAGGTCAGCACCTTAAAAAATTCCGCAGCATCGCTTCTCGGAACATTTAGACTGCTGATATCAATTTCCTCGTCAAAATTTTTAAGGCTGTCAAGAACCATACCTTCAGCCTTACCGTATTTGTCGTACATTGTTTTGTTATAAAAAATTTTGCCCTCTTTCGGCGCTGTGTATGCCGAAGCTGTAAAAATGCCCGTTGACACCGCACAGGATACTGCAACCGATACCGTGAGAATCATTGCAAATAATTTACCCGCTGGTTTTTTAATATTTTTCATATGTATTTCTCCTCTCAAGCCAAAGAAGCAAAATGCACAAAAAATTTTGATTTTCTCTGACTATTATGATTGAATTATACCATTGGTAACCGTGATAATTCAATCCGCATAAATACCGAAATTATAAGCATTTATTTGTCTGTTTATACAAAAATTTAGTATAATCACAGATAAAACGCAACAAAACACAATAAAACGCAATAAAACATACTAAGTTATACCGTCATACAATCCGCTGTCTGCACATACAATCTATTACAGATGTCCCCCTAAGGAGGACAGACAGGAGGGCTGTATGTGAAAGGTATCGTAGAAGAAAGAGCGGCAATGCTCGGTGAATACATAATCGAAAGCAAGGCAACCGTGAGAAGTACGGCAAAAAAGTTCGGTGTGAGCAAAAGCACCGTGCATAAGGATGTCAGCCAACGGCTAAAGGTACTTAACCCTGCACTTTACCGACAGGTGAGGGAAATTCTTGACACCAACAAAAGCGAAAGGCACATAAGGGGCGGTCTTGCAACAAAAAAGAAATATCTGCAAAAGAAAGCCTCCGAAAGCGAAAAAAGCTGAAAATCAACTGCAATACGGCTCATACACCATACAAAACCGCATTTTCAGAGTATATTTTGGGTATTTTGGAACTTTACTTTTTATGACTTGCGTTGTATAATGGAGTGTAAATATTTTCAGATTTGTCTATAGTTTGTGTACGGCAGTGGTTAATGCACGGCTGTACCTGAGGAGAAATTAAAAATGAGAAAAATTCCCTTTTCGCCACCTGACCTTTCTCAGGCAGAAATTGACGAAGTTATAAAGGTTCTGAAATCGGGCTGGATTACAACAGGCCCCGAAACAAAGCTTTTTGAAAGCCGTATTGCAGAAAGATGTCACACGGAAAAGGCTGTCTGTCTTTCATCGCAGACCTCTTGTGCCGAACTTACTCTGCGTATTCTCGGCATCGGTCCGGGAGATGAGGTTATCGTTCCGGCATACACCTACACAGCAACCGCATCAATCATCTACCATGTGGGCGCAAAGCCTGTTATGGTTGACTGCAAAAGCGGCAGCTTTGAAATGGACTACGATAAAATGGAGGCGGCAATCAACCACAATACAAAGGTTATCATTCCTGTTGACCTTGCAGGTGTTGTGTGCGACTATGACCGTATTTTTGAGGCTGTTGAAAGAAAGAAAGGCGTTTTCAATCCACGCAATGAGCTTCAGGAAAAGTTCGGTCGAGTTATTGTTATGGCTGACGGCGCTCACGCATTCGGTGCGCAATGGCACGGTAAAATGTGCGGTGAAATTGCCGACTTCACAAACTTCAGCTTTCACGCTGTAAAGAATATGACAACTGCCGAGGGCGGTGCGGCTGTTCACCGTTCACATGACGGAATTGACGAGGAAGAAATGTACAAGCAGTATATGCTTCTCTCACTTCACGGTCAGACCAAGGACGCATATCAAAAAAACAAAGTCGCATCGTGGGAATATGATGTTGTTGACACTCAGTACAAGTGTAATATGACCGATGTGCTTGCCGCAATCGGTGTGGCTCAGCTTGAACGCTACGATCAAATGCTTGAGCGCAGACATCAGCTTATAAAGCTTTACAACGAAGAATTTAAGGATTTGCCCGTTCAGGTGCTTAATCATTGCGATGAAAACCACCGCAGCAGCGGTCACCTTTACTTTGTAAGATTTATCGGCAAGGACGCAGAATACCGTAACAAGTTCTATAATATGATGGCTGACCACGGCGTAATGTGCAATGTCCACTTCAAGCCGTTGCCGTTGCTTTCGGCATACAGCAAGCGTGGTTTCAAGATTACCGATTATCCGAATGCGTATAATATGCACAAAAACCAGCTCACCCTCCCGATGAACTCAACTCTCACAGACGATGAAGCATGGTATGTAATTGAAACATTCAAGCAATGTATGAAAACGCTTAAATAACGGCGAGTCGCCGGCAGCGTGTCGCTGCGCCCTGTTCGTGAAGACAGTTTGTGATAGTTCAAACATTATCGCCCGAGCGTTATTTTTTAATTGAAAGTTGAAAATTGAAAATGGAAAATTAAGGTTGGCGGTGTGCAACCGTCAATAATTTGAGAAGACAGTAAGATAAATAAAATGCATCAGATGCCTGGTAAGGCTCTGATGCATTTTTGTTTTGTATCCTACAGATTGATTCGCATAGCGAATCAAATTAATCTGGAACTTTTGTTTATCATTTTGCAGACTGTCTTCACGACCACCACTGCCCAATAGGGCAATTTCACCGTCCGACAGGACGATTTCACCTGACAAAGTCAGATTTCACTCGCCAACGGCGAATTTCACTGTAATGACCGCTTGCGGTCATTACCAAAGTCCGTTTTATCGGACACCTCTTTTGATAAAATATAGATACAGTAAGGAAGGCAAATGAAAACGAGGAGGAATAACAATGCTGAATTTCTGTGTCTACATCTTCACGGCATACGCTGTGTCGGGTTCTGTAAAGACGATTATGGGGATAAAAAAGAAACCCACCCACCGCAGAAATCGCCGCAGACGATAATCTACAAAATCGAAGAAAAAGAGGTTGTTGAGTTTTGATTGCAGTACGGGCGTTCATCGAACATCGGTAGGTAATAACACAAATTATGGATTCAATTTTGAACGCATTGCGTGCAATCGTGTGCATTGCACACGAACGGGAGAACACGGTTCTTCCCTACATTATTTAGGTAACTGTATCTCATTTATACAGTTTATTTTCATCATAAATTTCTGCCCCTACGATTTGCAAAGAAAATCAAAAAGTCAGGAAACTATGTTTCCTGACTCTAATTGCTGCATATCATATTTTCAGCTAAATAACTTCGCTGTCGCTCTGTTGCTAAATTGCAAACCTTTCGGTTTACAGCTAAATTAAATTCACTTTTAGCTGTCCGTCAGGACAATTTAGCTATCCGTAGGATAATTTAGCTTGCATAGCAAATTTAGCTCACGCTTGCGTGAATTTAGCTGACGAAAATCAAGGATTTTCGTCAATACCCCCACCTGTCAAAAAATCTGACAGTCTGATATGTCAGAATATAGTTCTGACTTTCGTGGAAAGCGCTCTGAACCATATCGGGATTATACATATACATAATGCGGTGCTGAACGGCATCCTTGTTTTCGTCAAAGATATAGCTTACCGCCTGAATACATTCCTGATTTGTGCCGATTTTGGTACTGCCGGTATAATGGCAGTTCTCGATAACCGAAGCAACTGTCGGATAACCGTCAAAGCACATTGCATCTTTTACCGACTGAGCAATGAGTGCCGCTCCTATAAAACCGCCCGAACCGAATTCGCCCATGCAAAGCCTTTCAAGAAGGTCCCTGTCCTCATCGGTAAGCGTTACCTTGGAGCATTCATAGGTTTTGTCCGGATTGTCAATTGCCACAAGATAACCTGCGTCCCATTGAGATTGGTAATCAACAGGCTCTTTCGGCGGAATTGCCGTAGCAAACGGAACGGTTGCCTGTGTTGTTGTCACGGGCTGAGTTGTCGCTTTTGTTGCCTTTGTGGCTTTTGTCTGAGGCTGAGTTGTTGCCTTGGTTGCTTTAGGCTTTGCCGTTGTTGTTTCAACGGGTACAGTTGTTGCGGAAACAGTTGTCGTCGGAACAATCTTCCGAATATTCGGATTTACCCTTGCCATTGCCGATTCTGTCGGAGTTTCTCCCGCATTGAGAGTACCGTTTGAGCAGACGAACTGCAAAACTACCAAAACGGATACTACAACAAGTACAACCGACAAAACCTTGTTTATATTTTTATTGAAAAACTTCATCGTTTCACCGCCGTTTAATACTTCTAAACACAAATGACGCACAAAAAGACACGCTGTCACACATACAACAATTATACCACGGTATGCTTTTCTTTTCAATTTAAGCATTCTACAAAAATGAACTGCCTTTTTTAAACAATATTACCTAAGCGGACAAATTATTACCATAAACAAAAGCCGACGCATATGCACCGGCTTTTTATTTTGAAAATACTTATTTAAAATGACTGTTTCTCGGCTCTTCTGTACTTTGAAGGTGTTGTTTCGTAGTACATTTTGAATGCTCTGTTAAAGTTTGAAATGTTGTTGAAGCCCGACATACCTGCAATTTCGATAACGGGAGTGTCCGTTGTGGTAAGAAGCATTGCGGCCCTTGTCAGTCTGAGCTCGTTAAGGTAGTTTACAAATGTTGTATTCATAAGCTCCTTAAAGAGATGCGACACATAGTAACGGCTGAGACCTGTTGTCTGAGCTATTGTATCAAGAGTAATGCTGTCGCAGAAGTTGTTGTTGATATATTCCGTAATTCTGCGGAGAGCACGGTACTTTTTGCCCTGAGCCTCAACATCACAAATCTTAACAAGGCCCGATGAGAAAAGAATATAGAAAATGTCGTACATTTTGCCGTGAACAAGAATCTGGAAGAACTCGTGCTTTTCATTCTCGGCAGAAATAACCGTGTTCATATCGTCAATAAGATTGTTATAACGGTAGTCGCCTCTCGTAACCTTTGCAAAGTGAGTGCAGTTGCCTGTTACAAGACCTCTGATCAGACTCTGCGGAATAAACTCCTGAGTGAGCGATGCAGGATTTGAAAGGTTAAGAAGAATAACGTCAACTCTTGCGTTGCCTGTATTATTAATTTTGTATCTCTGATTAGGTGAAATAAAGTAAATGTCGCCTGTTGAGAGCGAATAAGTGTCAGCACCCATTTCAACGGTCATATAGCCGTCCCTTACAACAGCCACAAGAACCTCGTTGTGAACATTCCACATATTGCTGTCAATAATCATTTCACCGCAAACTACTCTGTAAGCTGAACTGGATGCGGTTGCCGAACGCAAGAAATCAAAATCCATAATAATAACCCCGATTCTAAAAAATTATGTTTTCAAACATTTTGTGTCTAAAAACAACACAAATAATCACTGCAACAATATAATAGACTTTATGCACAATAAAGTCAATAATTACGACAAATGTGCAAAAAATAAATGTATAAACTGCAATTAGTGCAAATTTTAAATATTCCGCTGTCTGCTGTATGTTAATTGATTTTTAATTCTACGCAATAATGTATCAATTTATCTACTGATAATTGTTATGATTGTTTCCGAATCAGACATTATTATTTAACGATTTTAATATGAAATATTGCCAACCGTATGGCAATTAAAATGAATCGTTTACATTTTCAAGCTGCTTTTTAAATTCATCAACAACATTTTGCGGTGATATAATTCTGACCTTTCCGCCAAGACCGAATACCCAAGCGTAGAACTGTTTGCTTGTCATAATATCAACCGATACACCGAATGCTGTGTCGCTTTCCTTTGTAACAAAAATATCCCTGCCGAACCTGTCAACAATAACACCTATGCAGTCATTGTCAACCGACAGCTTAACCGTAGCTTTTTCACCGCCGAACATTGAGAAAACGCCCTTTGAATAATCTGCAGGATCAAATTTTTCAAAGGTCTTTCCCCCGTCACGCTCATCGTCAAGCACCTCGATATCGTCCATTTTGTCAACACGGTAATGCTTTATACTGTCGGCACAGGTGTCATAGGCAATGAGATAGTAATTCTCATCATCCCAGCACAGCGCCCACGGTGATGCCGTGTATCCGCCGTTTCTGATTTTTTCACGCTTGACAATTCGCTCCGTTCCCGAAAAATCGAGTTCCCAACGGTAGTATTTGAACGAGATTTTGCGGTTGAGTGCTATTGCATTCTGAATTTTGTCAACCGAATAATAAATTCGTTCATTCATTGTTTTGGCTCTGTTTGCGACAAAAACCTGCCGTTGCAGTTCCTTGCCATCGTGAACACTTGCAAGCCCTTCAAGCTTATGAATGAGGGAAATGCTCTTTTTTTCGGTAATGAATTTTGAGCTTTGAATTGCGTCAACAAGAAGCTTCAACTCGGGCAGTTCAAATTCTCTGCTTGCAACATAATATTTAACGGTTGATGATTTGCTCTTGCAGATGTCCATTCCGAATTTTTCAAGCACCTGCAAATCATCGTAAAGACTTTTTCGCTCCGCAGTAATTCCGTACAACGCAAGCTCTGCCAGAATTTCACTTGAAGTCAGCCCGTGATTTTCATCGGTCTTTTCAAGAAGAATTTTCCGCAGATACAAAAGTTTCTGTTTTTGCATAGGATTTCTCGACATAATACAGTCCCCCTCAAAGGATTATATATTTTTATGTGTTCATTATATCAAATTTTAGCCTAGATTTCCATATATTTTTACGGTGAGCCACCGTTCCCAATTCGTGTAGATAGTTTGTAATATCAAAAACATATCATGCCCGAGCGTAGAATTGTAATTGTTTATTTAATCCTCCCACATAGCGAGCCGCCGTTCCCAATTCGAGCAGACAGTTTGTAATATCAAAAAACATATCATGCCCGAGCGTATGGAAAATTGAAAGTTGAAAATGGAAAATGAAAAATTGTAGGTGTGTTCATCGGACACCCGCTCGTGTACAACGCACACAATTGCACGCATTGCGTACAAATTTGAATACACATTTTTCATCACATAAAAAAATATGTGTTTAAACAAATTCTATCATTAAGGCGGGCGCCCAATGAGTGCCCCTACAATTAAACAGTTAAATTCATATAAAATAAAAATTGCATCAATGCCGTTTCGGGCATCAATGCAATTCATTTATCTCAACTATCTTCTCGAAAGGTCTGCGGTGGCACACCGCCGACCATAATTTTCCATTTTCAATTTTCCATTTTACATTAACTACTAAATCCGCTCATCATGCCCGTAAGCATTACGACAAGCGGCATTGTTGCAAGTGAAAATACCGTAGTTGCGGCAACGATACTAACCGACAACTCAACATCCTTGTTGAACTTTGTTGCAAACATAGTTGTTGTTGCGGCAGTAGGGGCTGATGTGGCAATTACGCAAGCCATGGTAATTACGGGTGTGACACGGCACAATGACATTACAACCGCTGTAATCATCGGTAAAGCAATCAGACGGACTGCCGAAGAAAAATATACGCCCTTGTCAGTGAACGCCTTTTTAAAGTCAGCCTGTGAAAGGTAAAAACCGATAATAAGCATCGGGAGCGGAGTGTTCAGAACTGCAAGATATTCAACCGGTTGACTGATTATGTACGGAAGCTTAAAACCTGTAATAAACAGGATAATTGCAAGAAGAACACCGATAAGACCGGGGTTGAGAACAAGCTTTTTGAATGAAAGCTGTTTTTTGTCACCGCTCATTGAAACAAGTCCGTGCGTCCACACAAAAATGTTGAATACGGCAACGAAAATTGAGCCGTAAAACCAACCGTCATCACCGAGAATTGCCTTCTGGAGGGGCAAGGACATAAATGCACAGTTTGAATAGATTGTTGCAAAGCGGATAACAGCCTTACGGCTTTCATCTTTATCATGAAAAATCAGGTTACAGATAAGTATTGACACAGCGAAAATAAGTGCAGAGCAGGCAACGCAAATTATAAGTCCGCTCAAAAGTTCAAACGAGAACTCCCGCTGAAAAGCAGATATCATTACGCAGGGCGTCACAACATACAATACTATATCGGTCATGTGACGGGCGGAAAAATCGGTGATAATTTTCTTCTTACCGCAAATAAAACCGACTGCAATCAAAATGAACAGTACAAGCACCTGTTGTGCAATAATGATGAAATTCTCTCCCATAAATCATTCTTCTCTCTTAAATTAATCGCTATCATTTTAGCACAGTTGCAAGAGGTTTTCAAATGATGATGTGCTTTTTTTCGTTTTTTTTGACAGAAAAAACGACATAGTTCACAAATATGAGTTAATAACATTGTGCATTTCAACTAACAGGAATTTTATTTTTTCGCAAATATGTATTAACCGCCGAATTTTTGTACAGTTTATTGACATTTTTTACTCTGAAATGTATAATATTTACAAAAGATAAAACTTTTATTTCTGCAATATTTTATTACTTTGAAAGAAGGATTTATTATGGCAACAACAAAGAAAACAACTGCAAAAACAGCCCCTGCAAAAACTGCTCCCGTTAAGGAAGAGCCTGTAAAAAAGACTGTTGCAAAGGCTGAGCCTGCTAAGACTGTTGCTGCAGCTGCAAAGAAGGCTGAACCCACAAAGACAGAAAATGTAAAGGTTGAAACTGTTAAGAAAGCAGAACCCGTTAAAAAGGCTCCTGTTAAGAAAGCAGCTCCAAAGAAGGTTGCTCCAAAGAAGCCCGTTCCGGTTGAAACAAAGGTTAATTTCTTCGTAGAATATGCAGGCGCACAGGTTCCTGTTGAAGAAGTAATCAAAAATGTTAAGGCTACATACGGCAAGGATGCAAAGGAAATTTCAATCTATCTCAAGCCCGAAGAAAGCAAGGCATACTTTGTTGCCGACGGCAACGCAGAAGAAATGGATGTATTCTTCTGCTGATTGCAATAGATTTTGAATTTAAAACACAAGCTTTAAAGACCGCTCAAAAGAGCGGTCTTTTGTTGTTTTAAGATGAATGTTGCGAAAAATCGTAGTGCGGATATTATTCGCCCCACGACCAAACAGTTAATTTCATATATAAAAAACGGTCGGGCGACAATGATTTGCATTTTGCAAACTGTCTGCCCGACCGCAATTTTCAATTTTCCATTTTCAACTTTCAATTTAAAAAAACTTCTGCTCGGGCATCTACGCTCTCACCTTAAAACGACTGCCTTCACGAACCGAGAACGGTGGCTCGCCGTCCATTTTCAATTTTAATTAATTCCCACAACTATTTTCTGAATTTTCGTGGCATCGGCAACCGTGATATCTCCGTCACCGTCACAATCGGCATTGCAAAGCTGTGTGTTGTCAAGCTGTTCAAGCTTTACTATATACTTCTGAACAATGGTTGCGTCCTTAACGGTAATATCTCCGTCAAGGTCAACATCGCCGTTCAAAATCTTATCATTTTTGAGTGCAACAGCTTTGATAACAAATGTACCGCCGAGCGTATCATCTCTCTCAGTTTTGTACCAGTCGAGCAGTTCACATGTTGTGCCGTCATATTTAATGTAGCTGTTACCGTAAGATGAATCATTGAGGAATGTCATTTTCGTTGCACTTGTAAGCCATTCACCTACACCAAGCTGACTTGATTCCTCTGAATTTGTTTTGATTCTCACACCGACTGCACCTCTTCCGAGCGGTGCAACAAATCCGTTTGCATCAACAGACTGATAACCGCTGTATGCAACCTTGCCCGATGCAACAGACTTCCATTCGCTCTCATCATTTGAGGGAACACCGTCTCTTACGGGAATGTAGTAAATCTCATAATCCGCACCGTTGCTCTTTGTTTCAAAAAGCACCTTATCAAGTGTACGGCTGTTTTCGCCAAAATCAAAACAATTGATGAATGTAATCTCGTTGCTGTCAACATAATTAAAGCTGTATGTAGCACCGTAGCGTTCATCCTGCAACAATGTCATATCGTCGGTAATCTCCGTCACCTCGTCAATTGTGAAATTCGGGGAATACTTTTCGCCGAAAATGTACTTATCCTCATATGAAAGCCAGAAATAACCGCCCATTGTGTTGTTATCGCCCCAGCTGTTGCGCACAAGCCATGCTCCGTTGTTCTGCGGAAACACACCTGTTCCGTTAGAAAATCTGTACCTGCTGAGATTATCGTTCCAACCCACAATGCTGATTGTGTGACCGACATAGTCGCCGTCATATGACTGCGGCATAAAGTAGGTTGTGCCTGCATTGTTAAAGCACTTGTTTGATGTGGCATATGACGCTGTCACCGAGCCGTTGTCGATAATTGCCTGCTTGATTTCGTTTGAATCAGCGCCGTCAAGATAACGCAGTTTTGTTGTGCCGTATTTAGTCTTGTCGGCTGTCATATCATCGCCGTGAATATTTTTTGAAAAATCAATCTTACCGACATCGGCAATCTCTGCACCGCCCTGCCATGAGGTGAGATAGCCGGGATAAATATTTGTAAATCCGCCGTCACGGTATTTTCTCTGCCAGCCCTTGCCGTTTGTCTGTGTTGTGGAACTTGCGTTTGCGTGGTCATGTGACATCTCGGTAACGGGATAGCCAAGCTTCAAGAGCTTTGTTTCAAAGCCTTCTGTGCCTGCAACCGCCCAGCAATCGTTATACTGCTGAGCCTTGATAGGTGTTACAAAGCCGAGATTTTTTGAGCTGAAATTACTCGGAAGTCCGTTTTCGTCAACAAGCGAATAGCCAATTGCGGAATATGCAGACGGAAAAGACGAATCCGAAGATTGTGCATTCTTTGTGACCGACTCAAATCCGTCATCAATTTCAGCCGCATTTACGCTTGCAATGCCGACCGAAATCATACACACCGCAGAAACCACTGCGGTAAATTTTTCAGCAAATTTTTTGTTCATAAAATCACCTGTATATAATGTAAAGTTGTGTGTTTGTTTTAGAATTATAATCTGTCTCTTTTTCTTCATAATAAAGAATTTAAATCTGAGCAATTTCCGCTTTGCTTTATAACAAAGAATTTAATTTTGCTTAGCTTTATAACAAAAAATTTAAATCTGAACAATTTCCGCTTTGCTTGCAAGGAGCGGAAATTGTGATAGATTGCAATCTACGCAGAGGAGCGTCAGCTCCTTAGAAATTCAGTGTCAACTGAATTTCGGGAGTATCTACTGCCTTTTAGGCAGTAGATACCTGCGTTAAGATTATAACAAAACAAAATAGTCTTGTAAATAGAATACATAATATAAAATTGCACAATAATAACAATATACAAACAAATTTGTGAAACGGGGGATTATTTTGCAGTTCAGAACCGACCTTGCAATTGAGGCAAGAGAAATTGCAGGAGAAAACACAGGCGGTATTGAATTCAAAAAATACAGTGAAAACGGTCTTGAAATTTCACGGCTGATTGTAAAGAACCAAAAGGCAAGACAGGCACTCGGCAAGGAAATCGGCACATACATTACAATTGAGTTGCCGTCACTCACCGACAATTTTACCGAAACCGACAAACGGCTTGAAACCGTCGGCAATGAAATCAAACGGCTGTTGCCCGTAAACGGACTTGTGCTTGTTGCAGGACTCGGCAACATGGAAATCACTCCCGACTCACTCGGACCGAAAACAAGCCGACGAGTGCTTGCCACCCGTCACATAGGCGGAGAAATTGCCCGTTCAACGGGACTTGACCGACTTCGCCCCGTTGCCGTAATGCAGACGGGAGTCACGGGACAGACGGGCATTGAAACAGGCGAATACATTCTCAGCATTGTACGGCGGATAAGACCGACGGCCGTTGTTGCAATTGACGCACTCGCCTCACGCAGAACCGAAAGGCTCGGCTGTACACTTCAGATAAGCGACACGGGAATCTCACCCGGTGCGGGGGTGGGCAATCACCGAACCAAAATCACAAAGGAAACAATCGGAGTTCCTGTTATTGCAATCGGAGTGCCGACCGTTGTTGACGCACAAACGCTTGCGGTTGACATTCTCGGCAATGACTGCAACCGAAAAACGCAGAAAATGCTTATGCCGCAGGGCAGACAGCTTG
>OHTA01001236.1_pt1 | contig 13620 bp, 9 predicted proteins | sample 1578851 | NCBI WGS metagenome assembly OHTA01 (sample SAMEA3879578, study PRJEB24766) | human gut metagenome | biome: human-associated habitat; feature: feces | place: USA | collected 1985/1987 | reverse complement strand
CGGTTTTTTATATTAACCATTTATATAAATTTTAAAAAAATGAAATAATTAGAAAAAAACCTCAAAATATAGTACAAATTTATCATTACAAAAATTCTGATATAAAAAGAGCAATATTAAACAAAAACCAGCTAAATTTAACCCGAAACCATGTCGTATTTTGTCGAAAACTGCTAATCACTTATCAATATTGAAGCTTCTAATAGAAATCTTCAAAATACAAGCGCGTAATGCACCTAGAATATTGAAATATTATATGGAAAAATGAACCCACCAACAAAGAGAAAGAGGGAAAGTTTGCAAAAAACGAAAAAATTTCAAAAGAAAGATAAAAAAAGAAGTTCTACGAAAAATATAGTCGATGGAGGGATGAAATAGTTGGGAAGAATTTATTATGAACAGAAAGGACTTATTAACCTCGATGATATCGTAGATATATTTATTGAGGTGGGAAATATACACAATTACCTGGAAAATGCAGCCTTGCGGATTTTGCTTTTTGGCAATCCGGAGCTGAATTTTTATCAGTGCCGATTATTAGTATTGAAGTACGGAGAATCACTTTCACAGGATGATTTGCACGGGCGGATGGTATTTATGAGAATGATACAGCTGCTGGAAGCCAATACAGTTTAAAATAAAATGAGAATTTCTTTTTTGACCGGGCAACCGGTCTTTCTTTTTTATATGAATGGTGTTATAATTTTAAAAAATTGATAACTTACCGGAGTCCGTATGTTTAATTGGATTTAGGAGTGTTATCAGAAATATAGTTAATGTGAAAAGAGGAAAAAAATGAACATCGTAGTACTTGCCGGAGGGCTCAGCACAGAGAGAGATGTTTCCTTCAAGACAGGAAGCATGGTAGCTAAGGCACTCAAAGAGAACGGCCACAAAGTTATATTATTGGATGTATTTATGGGATATAGTGACAGGGAGGAGGACCTGACAGGTATATTTGACCGCGCGGACGAGATAAGCGTGCAGGTCAGTGATATTCCGACAGAGGCACCTGACCTCGCAAAGGTAAAGGCTTCCAGAAAGGACCAGTCACCTTGCTTCTTCGGACCAAATGTCATCAAAATGTGTCAGATGGCAGACATTGTTTTCATGGCACTCCACGGAGAAAACGGAGAGAACGGAAAGATACAGGCAGCATTTGATCTCTTCGGTGTCAAATATACAGGCAGCGATTATTTAAGCTCAGCCATCGCCATGAACAAGGAGACATCAAAGCAGTTCTTCCTTGCAAACGGTATCCCTACTCCAAAGGGTATTTCCATGACAAGAGCGACCAGACAGGACGATATCACAAAGCTTGACCTGACACTTCCATGTGTGGTAAAGCCATGCTGTGGTGGCTCAAGCATCGGTGTCACTATCGTTAGGAATGCGGCAGAGTTTAAGGCGGCACTTGACGATGCCTTCAAGTGGGAAAATGAGCTGGTTATCGAGGAATTTGTACAGGGCAGGGAGTTCTCTGTCGGCGTTATCGAGGGCAAGGCTCTTCCTATCATAGAGATTGCACCGAAGGAGGGCTTCTACGATTATAAGAATAAATACAAGGCGGGCAGTACAGTAGAGACATGTCCGGCCGAGCTTCCTAAGCAGGTGACAAAGGATATGCAGCACTATGCCGAGGAGGTTGCGCGCGTTATCGGGCTTGATACATATTCACGCTCAGACTTTTTGCTCAATGACAAAAATGAGATGTTCTGCCTCGAGGCAAACACACTGCCGGGCATGACTCCGACCAGTCTTCTACCACAGGAGGCCGCGGTTATCGGTATGAGCTTTAATCAGCTCTGTGAGCATCTGATTGACATATCTTTGAAAAAATATGAGGTGTAGCATGTCGGATAAGTACATGAAGAATCTTACATTTGCAAATATCGCTAAGGCCTGTGAGGGCACATACATAGGCGATGAGACACTGCTTGATACGACAATCACCGGCGCCGTCATAGACAGCAGACAGGTGAAGGAGGGCTATCTTTTTATCCCGATAAAGGGAGAAAGGGTGGACGGACACAAATTCATTCCGACTGTGTTTGAGCAGGGGGCGGCAATTGTGCTCTCTGAGCATGAACTGACGGATCCGGCAGGCCCATATGTGCTTGTTGAATCAACCACCGATGCCATGAAAAAGCTCGCGGCATTTTACAGAAAAGGCCTTGATATCAAGGTGGTGGGCATCACCGGAAGTGTCGGCAAGACCAGCACCAAGGAGATGATATCATCAGTTCTTGAGCAGAAATACAGCGTCCACAAGACCGCAGGCAATTTCAACAACGAGATAGGCCTGCCACTCACCATTTTCGGAATCAGGGAAAGCCATCAGGTAGCGGTGCTTGAGATGGGCATATCTGATTTTGGCGAGATGCACAGACTTTCTACTATGTCTTGCCCGGATGTCATGGTCATCACCAATATCGGCTACTGCCATCTGGAGTTTTTGGGCGACAGGGATGGTGTGCTTAAAGCAAAGACAGAGTGCTTTGAGCATATGATGCCGGATGCGGTCGCAGTGCTGAATGCAGATGACGACAAGCTGGCCACAGTGCAGACGGTAAATGGAAAGCCTGCCATATACTATGGCAAGGAATCAGCTTCAGACGTTCATAAATCAGTATATACCACAAATATTGAAAACCTGGGCTTCGACGGCATGAAGGCTCATTTTGTCACTCCAGAGGGTGAGTTCGATGCACACATCCACATCCCGGGTGAGCACAATGTATACAATGCCATGGCGGCAGCAGCTGTCGGATTGCAGCTTGGTCTCACAATAGCTGAGATAAAGTCAGGAATAGAGAAAGCAGAGACAATCGCAGGGCGTACCAATTTCATCAAAACACACGGCATGACAGTGATAGATGACTGCTACAATGCAAACCCTGTATCCATGAAATCCTCTATCGAGGTGCTTTCACATGCAAAGGGCAGGACAATAGCAGTGCTTGGCGACATGGGTGAGCTTGGAAGCGATGAGAAAAAGCTGCACCATGAGGTAGGCGAAGCAGTTGGAGAGAATCATATCCATACACTTTTCGCCGCAGGAGAGCTGGCAAAGGAATATGCTGCCGGAGCAGCGGAGAAATCATCCGATGTAGACATCCACTATTTCGAGGATAGGGAGACCATGACACAGGAGCTCCTTTCATATGTGAAGGAGGGTGACACCATACTGGTGAAGGCATCACACTTCATGGAGTTTCCGAAGGTAGTCGAGGCTCTGAGTGAGTAAAAATCAGGTAAAATCAATCGGGTAGAAATTAATTCGATATTTAATAATTGCGAGGAATGGATATTCTCCAAGCCTCATAATATTATAAAAGAAAGAGAGAAAAATAATGGCACAGAATCCAATCGTAACAATCACAATGGAAAACGGCGATGTGATCAAGGCGGAGCTTTATCCGGAAATCGCACCAAACACAGTAAACAACTTTATCAGCTTAATCAATCACAACTTCTATGACGGAGTATGCTTCCACCGTGTAATCAAGGGCTTCATGCTCCAGGGCGGAGATCCGGACGGAAACGGTACAGGCGGCCCTGGCTATGAAATCAAGGGCGAGTTCACACACAACGGCTTCAAAAATGACTTAAAGCACACAGCCGGTGTACTTTCAATGGCACGTACCATGATACCTGATTCAGCAGGCAGCCAGTTCTTCATCATGCATCAGGATGCACCACATCTCGACGGTGAGTATGCGGCATTCGGCAAGGTAATCGAGGGCATGGATGTGGTAAACAAGATCGCAGAGGTGCGCACAGACTACATGGACAAACCACTTGAGGCTCAGGTCATGAAGACAGTAACAGTTGAGACCTTCGGAGTGGACTATCCGGAGCCGGAGACAGTTTAATGATAATAATTATCGATGAGGCAAGCGTAAAACTTGCCTCTTTTTACTATCATGACGAGATATTTAAGCCACAGTGGAAGCGCGCAGCCGATATGTCATCTGCGTCAGACGAGTTGCATGATGAATTTCAGGAAAAACTGCCTGATGAGCTGTGGGAAAAACTGTATGTTGCGCTACCGGCTGATGAATCGATTAATGACTTCCAAAAAACAACGATACAAGAATCTGCAGATAACACAGCGAAAGCTAATACGGGAAATCTAAGAATACCGAAAGCTCCTGCAGACTGCATCTGGATAGTATCCGACAGGCAGCAGAAGCAAATAGCTGACTCACTCGGCATAGCATCAGTAGGAGAACCGCAGTGCGGTACGCGCTATGCAGTGGAAAGCCTTGCAGAGCTTGATATTGAGTATCTGGAGCGGGTGCGCAGGCGGTATAATCACATCCCGTGGGATATTGGCGAGACAGACAGATGCCTGATACGTGAGCTTTCCCTTTCAGACCTTCCGGCGCTCTATGAGCTTTATGACAAGCCCGGCATGACAGACTTTGTGGAAACGCTTTACGACTACGAGACAGAGCTTGAATACCAGAAAGCATACATAGAGAACATGTATGGCTTTTACGAGTATGGCATGTGGCTTGTGTTTTCAAAGGAAACAGGGAAGCTGATAGGACGGGCGGGACTTGAGCACAATGAAATGGGTTATATGATAGCACCGGAATTTCAGAACCTGGGCTATGCAACGGAGGTGTGCCGCTTCATCATAGACTACGCGCGGAAAAACACAGACTTTGAGGAGCTCTACTGCCGGATAGATGAGAAAAATGTGGCATCGGTGCGTCTTGCAAAAAGGCTTGGATTTGTCAGAAACGGACAAATCGGGAATGAGAGAAATACCGGTGGATTAGATAGGTATGTTCTTTCAATCTGACAGTTCATTATATATTTTATATGTGTAGCAGGAGCAGCTCGGCAGGATTCATTCAGATATAAGAACTGAATAGTTGCCTGATAGAAAGGAATGTGCATAAATATGGCGAAAATAGGAATTGTTATATGTAACTATAATAAACAAAATGATGTTATTGACTGTATACAGTCAGTTCTTGAATCAAAATATGAGGATTATCACATCTATGTTGTGGATAACGCATCGACAGACGAGTCGGTGAGGTTGATAAGAGAGTGTTACGGAAGCTGCGACAGGCTCACACTTATCGAAAACAGTGAAAATCTCGGGGGCTCTGGTGGCTTCAATACAGGGCTTCGCGTGGCGATGGCTGAGGGACACATGTATCTGATGTGCGTAGACAATGACGCACTGCTTGACGAAAACTGTATAGGAACACTTTCGGATTTCCTTGATTCACATGAGAAGGCAGGCATAGCGGCGGCAAAGATTTATCATACCGGGCAGGAAAACTATGTGCAGCAGTATGGCTCGTTCATAGATTATGATAATTATAGCGTGGACTCGACGTATCTAAATCATATAGAGGATGGTTCAATGCCTGATGTGGTATATTCTGATGCAGTCCCGGCGTGCGCGCTCATGATAAGACGTACAGTTGTAGAACAGATTGGCGTCATGCCTGAGGAGAATTTCCTCTATTGGGATGACACCGAGTGGTGTGTCAGGTGCAGGGAGGCAGGCTACGAGGTTGCATCTGTAGGTGCAGCAGCGGCAAGTCATGCGATGGGGGCAAAAAAGGAGGATATTAATACATTTCCAACCTACTATGCATGGCGGAACTGGATCAAGTTCTTTTTAGACCATATTGATGAGGAAAGACTTTCAGATATGGCAGAGACATTTCTTGGCTCAATATTTGAGATAAACTACACAGGTCTATATCGCGGGGAAGAAAACCGCTCAAAAACAGTTATGGCGGCATTAGATGATGCACTTCACAAAGTTATGGGAAAAGCGAAGGCGGACAGGATATTTAATCTGGAATTGACTTATGACGGGCTTGAGAGGGCGATAGGCGATAAGTCGGATATAGCTATAATAGCAGGTGAATTTCCGTTATATGCAGATACACTCAAAGAAAAAATAAAAGTCATGTGGCCTGATAAAAGGGTTTACATTGTTGGTTTGCAGGATACTGACGAAGCATATGGTACGGCACATTTTCAACCGGATGCCACAATCACCATCTGTGAGAGTATTTTCAGGCAGGATGACCTCAGCCTTTCCACATATGTGATGGACCTGGATGGAAATGTACTGGTCGATGAGGATGACGTGCTCATGGTCATAAACTATAACTTCAGCCGCAGAAGTTTTATCTTTTCTATGAAGCCACTTTTTATGAGGCTTTCAAGGCAAAATTACGGATTTTAAAAAAATAGTAAAAAACATTGAAAAATATGCAATTAGGCAATAAAATATAAACATAGTTTAACGATTTGGAGGACGAAAAATGAAACAATATGCATACGGAGTAGATATAGGTGGAACAACTGTAAAGATAGGCTTTTTCGAGACCACAGGAAAGCTTGTCGATACATGGGAGATTCCTACACGCACAGAGAATTCCGGCGAGCTCATCCTGCCTGATATCGCAGCATCCATCAAGGAGAATAACGAGAAGCACGGCATCGAGATGGGTGACATCGAGGGTATAGGCATGGGAGTGCCGGGACCTGTAAAGGATGACGGAACAGTATTAAGATGCGTCAACCTCGGCTGGGGCGTGTTCAACGTGGCACAGTCACTCTCAGTACTGTGCGGCGGCATCAAGGTAAAGGCCGGAAACGATGCCAACGTAGCTGCACTCGGTGAGATGTGGCAGGGTGGCGGAAAGGGTCATCAGGATGTAGTCATGATCACACTCGGCACAGGCGTAGGCGGAGGAATCATCCGCGATGGCAGAATCGTAGCCGGAGTAAACGGAGCAGGCGGAGAGATAGGACATATGCCTATGGTAGATGATGAGTCAGAGTGCTGTGGCTGCGGCAAGAAGGGCTGCTTAGAGCAGTATGCATCAGCAAACGGACTCGTAAGAGTAGCAGAGAGATACATTGCAGCACACAGGGATGTGGCAACAAAGCTTGATTTAAATGCAGGCTTCACAGCCAAGGATGTATGCGATGCGGCAAAGGCAGGAGATGCAGCGGGCATTGCGGCAGTAGAGCAGTCTATGAAGCTTCTCGGCAAGGCAATGGCAGCAGTAGCATGCGTTATGGACCCTGAGGTATTTGTTGTAGGCGGAGGCCTTTCAAAGGCAGGCAATATCATCATAGATACAGCAGCAAAGTACTATAAAGAGTATGCTTTCCATGCAAGCCGTGAGACAGAGATCAAGCTTGCCACACTCGGCAACTCAGCCGGCATGTATGGCGGAGTAAAGATGGTTATCGGCTAACAACATGAGATTGCAATTTTTAAAGAAATAAAATATAATGGCTACTAAAGATACACTACGATCGAGGTGAGACTATTGGCAGATTACTCAACAGAAGAATTAGAAAAAATAGCGGACAAATTTCGCTCAGATACCAGCGGTATAAGGGGAACAAAGGATTTTACGAGCCCGGAGGAGCTTTACGATGAGCTTAAAAAGGAAATCAAAAAGTACCATCCGTCGGATGACACAAGCCTTGTGGACAAAGCCTACAGGGTAGCTTATGATGCCCATAAGGGGCAGGTACGTAAGTCAGGAGAGCCTTATATCATACATCCGCTGTGTGTTGCCATAATACTCGCCGAGCTCGAGCTGGATAAGGAAACCATTGCAGCAGGACTGCTCCATGATGTGCTGGAGGACACCATCATGACCATGGATGAGATGTGTGCGGAGTTTGGAGACGATGTCGCACATCTGGTGGATGGTGTCACGAAGTTAAAGCACCTGCATTTGACAGACAGCACCAAGGATCCGAAGGATAAGAATGCGGACAGGCTTGAGATGCAGGCTGAGAATCTGCGCAAGATGTTTCTCGCCATGGCAAAGGATATCAGAGTCATCCTCATAAAGCTGGCAGACAGACTGCACAATATGCGTACACTCAAGTACCAGTCAAAGGAGGCACAGCAGCGTATCGCCAGAGAGACACAGGATATCTACTGTCCTATCGCGCAGCGACTTGGTATCAGCAAGATAAAGATAGAGCTCGAGGACCTTTGTATGAAGTACCTCTATCCGGATGCCTACTACGATCTGGTAGAGAAGGTAGCCCTCAGAAAGGCAGAGCGCGACACTTACATCCAGGGCCTGGTAAACGATGTCAAGAAGTATGTTTCAGATGCCGGCATCAAGGCAGAGATATACGGCAGGGCAAAGCATTTCTTCAGTATATATAAGAAGATGGTCAATCAGGACAAGACTATAGACCAGATATATGACCTCTTTGCCATCAGAATTCTGGTGGATACCATACCGGACTGCTACGCAGTGCTTGGTATCATACATGAGAAGTATAAGCCTATACCGGGCCGTTTCAAGGACTATATCGCCATGCCGAAGCAGAACATGTACCAGTCGCTTCACACGACGCTCATAGGCCCAAGCGGACAGCCGTTTGAGATACAGATACGTACCTATGAGATGCATCGTACAGCTGAGTACGGTATCGCAGCGCACTGGAAGTACAAGGAAGCAAACAACGGCAATGCCACTACCACCACTGTCACAGAGGAGGAGAAGCTCAGCTGGCTGCGCCAGATACTCGAGTGGCAGCAGGACATGTCGGATAATAAGGAGTTTATGACTTTATTAAAGAGTGATTTAAATTTATTCTCCGACAATGTATTTGCATTCACGCCGTCCGGCGATGTAAAGAACCTGCCAAAGGGCTCCACACCTATAGACTTTGCCTACAGCATACACTCTGCGGTCGGCAACAAGATGGTCGGTGCCAAGGTAAACGGCAAGCTGGTGCCGATAGACTATGTCATCAAAAACGGTGACCAGATAGAGATAATCACTTCACAGAACTCCAAGGGACCAAGCCGTGACTGGCTCAAGGTCGTAAAGAGCACACAGGCCAAGAACAAGATCAACCAGTGGTTCAGAAGTGAGCTCAAGGAGGAGAATATACAGCACGGCAAGGATCTGATAGCAGCCTATGCCAAGGCAAAGGGTATCAACTTTGCTGAAATAAACAAGCCTGAGTATCAGGAGAAAATACGCCGCAAATACGGCTTCCACGACTGGAACTCATGCCTTGCAACCGTCGGCCACGGCGGACTCAAGGAGAGCCAGATAGTCAACAGGATGTACGACGAGTACAAGAAGGATCATGTGGTGCCGGTGACAGATGCAGATGTGCTTGGCAGCATCGCAGAAAAGCAGCAGGCGGCAGCAGGCATACAGCCGGAGCACAAGTCAAAGAGCGGCATTGTGGTACACGGACTCTATGACGTGGCAGTACACTTCTCAAAGTGCTGCAATCCGGTTCCGGGAGACGAAATCGTTGGCTTTGTCACGAGAGGTCGAGGTATCTCAATCCACAGGACAGACTGTGTGAATATCATCAATCTGTCCAAGATAGAAAAGGACAGGCTCATAGAAGCAGAGTGGCAGGATACAGCCCTCATGGACAATGGTGCCGAGTATCAGGCAGACTTAAAGATATTCTGTCATGACAGGCCGGGACTGCTCGTAGATATCACAAAGATATTTACCGAGAAGGAAATCAATATCAGTGGTATACAGTCCAAGACCAGCAAGCAGGGTATCGCTACAATCGAGGTATTTTTTAATATCAAAGGCAGGGACCAGATAAAGGTTCTAGTGGAGAAGCTCAGACAGATAGAAAGTGTAATAGACGTAGAGAGGACCACCGGCTAAATCCCGGTGGTTCTTGCGTGAAGCATAACATATAACAGATAAGGAGTACACTCATATGGTAAATATGAAGATAGACCACTTCGTAGTGGGACCGGTGCAGACCAACTGCTATTTTGTCACCAATATAAAGACAAAGGAAATGATAATAATAGACCCTGGCGCGTGTGCTAATCAGCTCGCCAAAAAGGTGGATGAGTCAGGCGCAAAGCCTGTAGCAATACTGCTCACACACGGACACTTTGATCATGCCACTGATGCAAAGCCGCTCGCAGACCGTTACGGCATCAAGATATATATCCATGAGGCAGACAAGGCTACGCTTGATGATCCGCAGCTCAATGTCAGCTACATGATGGGGCAGTCAAAGACTTTTTATGCAGATGTATTTTTGAAGGATAAGCAGGAGCTTGACATCGCAGGCTTTCACATAGTAGTGCTTCACACACCGGGGCATACACCGGGCGGCTGCTGCTATTATTTCCCATATGAGGACGTGATCTTTACAGGAGACTCACTGTTTTGCGGCTCAATCGGACGTACGGATTTCAAGGGCGGCAGCATGTCAGACCTTGTGCGCACAGTGAAAGAAAAAATCATGACACTGCCTGAGCATACAGAGGTGTACCCGGGCCACAACGACACAACAACCATAGAAAACGAGAGGATGTATAACCCTTACTTATGATAGTAGTAGTATTTAATAAACCAGATTTTGAATATGATGTGCACTCACTGCTCAAGGAGTTCTTCCCGCAGGAGGATGTGCAGATGTACTATAGCTGCTCACCTGATGAGGTGGAGGGGAAAAACCTGGCCTGCACACACCACGAGATGACAGACGATGGCGTAAAGGAATTTGCGGATGCCTCACAGGCATTTAAGATAGACTATGTGGGCGATGAAATTGCAGTGGAGTGGACGCTGAATAGAGCCGGTGGAACTAATTCCATGACAGATGAGATGCAGCAAGCCGACGAAAGTGACATTAAAACAGCCGGAAAAAGAATCTGCACAAAAATATCCGTAGACAGTGCAGACCGCAAGGAAACTAAAAACCGCCTCAAGCTCGCCCTGTATTCCATGATAGAAAAGGGCACAGGAAAGAGCCTTCCGTGGGGCACACTCTCAGGCATCAGACCGACCAAGATAGCCATGAAATGCATAGAGGACGGCATGAGCGATAAGGAAACCTACGACTATCTGAAGAAAACCTACCTCGCAAGCGATGAGAAAATCGACCTCTCAATAGGTATAGCAAAGCGTGAGAAGGCACTGCTCGATAGGGTGGACTATGATAACGGCTACAGCCTGTACATAGGCATACCCTTCTGCCCGAGCACCTGTGCATACTGCTCGTTTACCTCATACCCGCTGGGCGTGTGGAAAAACCGCGTGGATGATTACCTCGATGCACTCGAGAAGGAGATAGACTACACAGCGCAGAAGTTCTACCACAAGAAGCTAAACTCCATCTACGTAGGAGGCGGCACACCGACCACACTAAGCCCTGCACAGCTTGACAGGCTTATCAGAAAAATCAAATGCAGCTTTGATTTAAAGGACTGTCTGGAATTTACGGTGGAGGCAGGCAGACCGGACTCCATCACGAGAGAAAAGCTCCTGGCACTAAAGAAAAACGGCATCAGCCGTATATCAGTAAATCCACAGACCATGAAGCAGCAGACACTTGATATAATAGGAAGACACCACACAGTAGACGATACGATACAAAGCTTCAAGCTCGCGCGTGAGCTGGGCTTTGACAACATAAACATGGACCTCATCATGGGACTTCCCGAGGAGACACTCGATGATGTAAGGCACACAATGGAGCTGGTGAAGGAACTGGCGCCTGACAACGTCACCATCCATTCACTCGCAGTAAAGCGAGCTGCAAGACTCACCATCTTCAAGGACCGCTACAGCGATATGCAGATGGTCAACACTCAGGAGCATATGGATCTCTGCGCAGCCTACTGTAAGCAGATGGGGCTTGAGCCATATTACCTCTACAGGCAGAAGGGCATGGCAGGCAACATGGAAAACGTGGGCTATGCGGCAAAGGGCAAGGCCGGTGTATACAATATACTGATCATGGAGGAAAAACAGACTATTGTAGCCTGCGGAGCTGGAGCAAGCACCAAGCGTGTCTGGCCCGTACCGAATCCGGATGGCACACACCGCATCGACAGATGCGAGAATGTCAAGGATGTAGGGCAGTATATCACAAGGATTGATGAGATGATAGAGAGAAAGCAGAGGCTGTTTGAGGAAAAATAAGCAGTATGGCATATAATAATGTATAATAATGCGCGCTACAATACCATAGCGATTAGCGAATGTGTCGAAAATTGTAAAGAAAACCTAATATTCATTGACAAAGAATTAAAAATGGGTGAAAATATATTATTGAAAACCCTGATTAGATACAGAAAAAGATACAAATAACCGAATAAAACATACGTAAAACAGAATAGGCTAAAATAATTCGGGGGGGGGTACAAAGGTACCTCCCCTAGAACAGGTATATAGGAAAATAAAAGATACCACAAGGAGAATTTGGAAAGAATGTACAGAAAGAAAGGCAGAGGATGGACAAAGCATATAGATTTTATGCTTATAGATATCGCATGCATTGTTATAGCATTTTTTATTTCATATGTGATACGCTTCGGCTTTAATAACCCATATGTGGACAAGGACTACCGTATACTGGGTGTAGCATTTCTTCTGATAGATTTCTTTGTGGAGATAATGGCAGATTCATTCAAGAACGTCCTAAAACGCGGATATCTGGATGAATTCATATCGACCTGCAAGCACGCAGTGCTTGTATTTCTGGTGACAGCGCTATTTCTGTTCACCACACAGATGGCTGATATATACTCGCGATTATCATTTTATATCATGTTTCCAATCTATGTGACAATAACATATGTAGCAAGACTAGCGCTCAAGAGCTTCCTTAAGAAAAAGGGCTTTGGAGCATCAAGAAAATCGCTGTTTGTCATAGCACCTGATGCCATGCTTCGTGATACACTGTGCACAGTGGAGAAAAGCTGTATAGGCTATACAAAGATAGTAGCAGCTTCACTGGATACAGACATGAAGGGTGAGACTATATGCGGCATACCTATAGTTGCAAACCACGATGGTATAGTGGACTATGCGTGTGATGAGTGGGTGGATGAGGTGCTCATCCCGCCTTGTAGCGAGGATGAATATCCAGAGCGGATGGCAGATATATTCCTTGAGATGGGAATAGCGGTACATACAGGAATAACCAAAAATGGCACAGCCCAGGGAGGCTACAAGCAGATAGAAAAGATAGGCGACTATACCGTAGTCACATCAAGCGTGAACTATGCCAACACCAGCGCGCTTCTGGTAAAGAGAGGCATGGATATAGTCGGAGGATTGGTGGGTTGCCTGTTCACACTTATCATAATGATATTTGTGGGTCCTATGATATACATAGCATCGCCTGGACCTATATTTTTCGCGCAGGAGAGAGTCGGCAGAAACGGAAGAAAATTCAAGATGTACAAATTCCGCAGCATGTATATGGATGCCGAGGAGCGAAAGAAGGAGCTTGCGGCACAGAATAAAGTGGGCGACGGAATGATGTTTAAGATGGATTTCGACCCGAGAATCATAGGCAACAAGGTGCTGCCAAACGGAAAGAAGAAAACCGGAATTGGACAGTTTATCAGGAAAACTAGCCTGGATGAATTCCCACAATTCTTCAATATACTAGTAGGAGATATGAGCCTGGTAGGCACTAGACCACCGACACTGGATGAGTGGGAGAAGTATGAACCACATCATAGAGCCAGAATGTCATTCAGGCCGGGACTGACCGGACTATGGCAGGTGAGTGGCAGAAGTAATATCACGGACTTTGAGGAAGTGGTGAAGCTGGATACCCAGTATATTGGAG
>OHTA01001227.1_pt1 | contig 13674 bp, 9 predicted proteins | sample 1578851 | NCBI WGS metagenome assembly OHTA01 (sample SAMEA3879578, study PRJEB24766) | human gut metagenome | biome: human-associated habitat; feature: feces | place: USA | collected 1985/1987 | reverse complement strand
CCACAGATGTTTCCAACCATTGACGTTCCCATTCCTTGAACAATGAATAGTTACCACCACTCTCCTGAATGAAACGATACAACCGTTCTTCATCCTGTGCCGACAGACATCCTTCAAAATAACGAACCGCCGCCTCACGCATATCTGTTTCTACTTCCTTCATAACTTCTGCTTTCTATAAGATAAAACAACTGAAAAATAACTTACCCAACCTTCTATAAATAAAAAAAGCAGAAAATTTTTCTTTTTCTACTTATAATGTTTATCCCTACGTTCTCATTTACAATCGATAAGCCATGCCAAAACGACGATACAGACGTCCATCGGGTATTTCTCCTTAAAATGCCGAGCAAAGATATCCAAAGCTTTGGCTATCTGCTTCTCCACCGCAGTAGTCGATATTCGCAACTGTTCGGCGATTTCCCTATTTTTTAAATTCTCAAACCTGCTTAGGACAAATACCTCACGACAACGTTCGGGCAAATTATCTATCACCGACTTTATCTGCTGCTCCAACTCTTCATACAGCAACCCGTATCCAGCATCGGGTGCAAAGTCGGCGTAGTACAGCCGTTCTTCTCCCCCCACCTTAGCCAAATACTCTATCCGGTGCTTTTCCACCACCGCCTCATGCTTCAAGTAGTTCAGGCAACTATTCCGTACCATAGCAAACAGTAAGGAAGTTACGGATACAGCAACCAGGAGATTACGCTTCTCCCAGAAGTTCAGGAAACATTCCTGAACAATATCCAATGCAACTTCCTCATTCTCTACAAAACGGACAGCATATCCAAGCAAACGCGGAAAAGATTTCTTGAAAAGAAAAGCAAAAGCGTCTTCGTTATCTTTCCTGATTTCGGACAGTAATAACGCTTCATCCATGAATTCCATCATATTGTCTCTGTTTTTTCGGATGCAAAAGTAAGATGTACATTTTTCAACAATGTTACAACTACTTGAAGTTCCGAAGTCGGTTAACAAGTTACAATATTAGTAATTCCAAATGGAATATACAAATTTTTAGAATAATAGCTTCTATTCCTTGCTTCTCGCATTCCACACCAGCAATGCCAACAATACAGACATCAATGCAGCCCCTATCCAGAACCAGTTGATATAAGTGAAGTCATAAACTTCAACACCGTTGACAACATGCTTATTACCCTCAATCAGTACACCACTCATCACATCCTGCAAACCCGCACCGATATAACTCGCAATGCCAACCACACCCAAAGCTGCCCCCGAAGCTGTGCGGGGAGCAATGTCAACAGCCATCAAGCCACCCAAAAAGCAAATCAGCACACCGATGCCAAGCCCGAAAAGCACCATGGACAAAGCATCCAGCCAAAAGTGTACACCGGGAACAAGCAGGAAGAGGCAGAGAGCCACCACATTCATCAGACCGAAAATCAATGCCGGAATATTACGGCGACCACCGAAAAACTTATCGGAGATAACACCCGAAAACATCGTACCGACAATACCGCAAACCGAACTGATGGAAATGATGAAACTCGCATCAAGCGTAGAATAACCTTTCTCCGCCTGCAGATAGAACACACCCCAACTATTCACCGCATACCGGCTGATATACATGAAAGCACTGCTGAAAGCAAGTATCCAGATAGCAGGATTCTTCAAGACTGACTTCTGGGCCCGGTTAAACTCCTCAGTTTCCAAAGCATTCATTGCTTTTTTCGCCCGGGGGACGTTGACAGCCGGAAGACCTTTACTCTGCGGGCTATCATGGAAAAAGCGCCAAATGACCAAAACTCCTATAAGACCCACAAGACCGGCACCCAGAAAACCATAGCGCCAGCCAAAGGCACTGACTACGGAAGCCACGATGATAAATGTCATCGCCTCCCCAATATTATGGCTGGCACTCCAAAAACCATAGAAAGAACCGCGCTCCTTGTCAGTAAACCAACGGGAAAGACCGACAACGCAAGAAGCAGCGCCCATGGACTGGAACCAGCCGCTGATGCCCCAAAGAATGGCAAAAAGAATAAAGGAGTGCACAAAACCGAGGAAAAGATTTACCAATGCAGTCACAAGCAGCCCGGTGGACATGAAACGGTTGATATTACTCCGGTCGGCTAGAAAACCGTTTGTGAACTTGCCTACAGCGTAGGTAAAGAAAAGCACCGCACCGATAATGCCCAGTTCGGTTTCCGAAAAGATACCTTCCTCTACAATAGGCTTCTTCACCACATTCAGGCTCAGACGGCAGACATAATACATCCCATATCCCAAGGTTGCGGAAAGGAAGGTGGACCATTGCAACCGTTTCAAACTCCTTTGCTGCATGGACAAAGGCTCCCCGCTACAAGGCTTCGGCTGGGAAACCTTGTAAAAACTTATCAAATGTTTCAACATAATACTTTTTAGTTTAAATGTTCAGAAACCGGGGAACGGATGCCTTTCCGGTGCCGAGCAATAGATTTCCCGGTATCGGAAGGGACGTTCCCCGGTGAGGAATGCCTCCTCGGCAAAGTACCGTTTCCCCAAGAACAAGGCACAACGGTTAGTTGTGTAATTTTTTCGCTCGCAAATAATCAAGTAACAGGGCAGGACGGTCAGTCTGAATCAGCTTCGCTCCCCGGCCGATGATCCAGCCCCAACTCTCATCAGGCTCATGCAGCTCTACGGCACGATCATCATCGTGACCCCCACAGAGTTCCGGCCAAAGGCTGTTGATGAAGATACGGGCACCGCTGGAACGAACTTTATCTATCAGACGCAGTACTTCAGGACCGTCGTTGTTGAACACCAACTCAAAAGCCTTAGGGCTCATGTGCGTGAGATAGCTATCTATGACTGCTTCCGCATCCGCTTTCTGCAAATTCACAACAGGCATGAAAATCATTTTGTCCAATACATCACCGTTTTCAGACTTCACCTGCTCGTAAGGCAAACCGGCTTTCATCACACACTGCCCCACCGTACCTGTCTTTTCAAGAATTGCGTATGCTTCTTTAAAATAGTCATAGCCCTTGTCCACATTCACCATGATCTTACCTTTACATAAAGTCATAACCTCTTCAAAAGTAGGAATTTGATGACGCGTTTTATGTCCCGCACCGCTTTTCAGCCGGAATTGCCGAAGCTCTTCCAGTGTATAATTTTCAGGTTTACCTTTCCCGGTAGTAGTGCGGTCAATCGTTTTATCATGCATCAAGATGAGATGCCCATCCTTTGTTTTCTTCAAATCTATTTCCACCATATCAACCCCCATGTCAATGCAATTCTGAATACCTTGCAAAGAGTTTTCGGGAGCATTGCGCCAATCGGCACGATGAGCGACGACTAAAAGTTGAGAAGTATTTCCACTTAAAAAAGTGTTTCTGATTTCAGTAGCCCTATCCTGCCCCCAGCTCAACTGGATACAAACACATAACAATAAAAACAAATATACTTTCTTCATAAAACATTTCTTTTAACGGTTTATTATACGGCTATTCACTACTCACTGCCTGTTATATTTTTAAAAGTTTCGTAGATACGTGACGGAACAGGACGCGCCTTATCATGGTCGCAATCTTTCATAGCCTCGTACATAAATACTCCCTTATATCCATTGCTTCTCAGTTCTTTTACAAAACGCTGCCAATCTATTTTTCCCTGTGTGGGAAGCCAATGGCTTTCGTTTACCAAGTCAAAATCCGAAGCATGGATTGTTCCTATATGCCGGCCCAATATCTTCATGAAATGCTCAATAGAACCTTTGCTATAATGATTCGTATCAAAGCAAACTTTCACTCCGGGAATACCGCAAATAATCTCCAAGAGTTCTTCAGGCGTATTTCCTAAACAAGTACGCGGCAGATTTTCAATACACAACTGCGCCCCTATACGATCGGCATATGGTTTCAGGTACATAATAGAACGCTGCGCATTCACTATACGCCGGGCACGAACACTATCCGCTATTGGTTCTGAACTTGGATGCAGAACCAACCGGGCCGGTTTGAACTGTCCGCATTGCTCTATCATCTGCGCCATGAAACGAACATTTTTTGCACGAAGCGAGTCATCCAAAACCGAAATATCCAAGGTTCGGGAAAAAGGCAGATGAATAGACCATACCTGAATACCGGCACTATCCACCCTACTCTTCATCAGTTTGATACGAGGTATCACTTCTTCTACCGGCACTCCCCGATAACACTGGTTAAGAGCCACTTCTATATAATGCACCCCCTGCATTTTCGCTTTCATAAAATCTGCTGCCACCGGATTTTTCCAGATGGCAGTAGTTGTCCCCACTTCATACTGTTGCGCATGGCAAATGAATGAAAGAGTGGACAGTACTGTCATAAGTATATATTTCTTCATCAGTTCAATTTACCATTTTTCCAAACTAACTTTTCACCCCACATAGGCACATATGTTTGTTGACAATTAATCTTTGAAGCACGTTCCCAAGCACTCTGCACAGTCCATCGGGAATCTTCCTCATCTGCATGCGAGAGTTCAAGAACATGTGACAGCAATACATAGTCAGGAGTCACTTGTCCTGTCCCGGTACCGATAATATCATTTTCGGTCAACGCATTGGGAGCATAACGGGGAATCAAAACATTGACATGATGATTGACGTCATTGGCATCGGTAATATCAGCATACTGCACAGGCTTAAAGTTAGAATCTCCTGTATGTATTAAAGTCAAACCGCCTGCATCGTCACCGCAATCTATATAGAAAACGGTTACAAAGTTTTTTAGGCTCGCTTCATTGTGATTGGTAATACATGTGCGAATTTTAAAATTGCCAATCGTATACTCCTCGGATTTTTTAGAATAAAATGGATACGAAGCAACCGGTTGCAAATAATTGGAGAGGACCGGTTTGTCCAAATCATACATAGCCTGAATCAAATTGTTACTATAATGGTCAGAATGTTTGTGCGTAACGCACAGGAAATCCAGATAAGGAGCGAACTCCTCGGCCCAACGATGAGATATATCTATACCGAAACACCCGGAAGGAGTCTTTATTATATATCCCATATTGTAAAGCAACCATATTTGTGCAGTTCCATTTTCTACGGTAGAGCTTTTCACACCATCCAGAACACGTTCAAACGCTGTACGATAAAAATACAATATGGAATCGGATTTAGCCATATTTAAGCTTGTTTGATCATATCCGGAAAGGAAGACACTGAAGTAGTCGGCCTTGCATTTATCTGCGTAATCTTGGAGTTTCTCCATTGCATCCGTACGCTTCGCATCAAGAACCAGGGGAGATGTACTCCACAACTCCTGCGACGTTGCATTTACCGATGCGGCAAGGTTATCGAGTATTCCTTCATACCCCGTTACAATGCTATTATTATCATCGTCACTGCACCCCATAATCCCCACTGCCAACAAACAGCAAAGGATATATCGTATTTTTCTTATCTTGTTCATAGATTTTCTATATCTTTAAATTTATACTTATTTCTGCCGATTGGTACCTTGAAGATCACCGCCACGCATACTCCAAGAAGATGTTTCGGAAAGTGTGTTTACAGTGACAGCCTTAACAGAACCTATATTATTACTTTCAACCGTACCAAAATACAAGCGTCTGTCCGGACCGATCGTAACTCCTGCCATCACATTTTGTCCGACATTTTGCACCTCTGTCAATGCTCCGTTACTGTTCGTGTCCAACTTCCACACTTTCTTTCCTCCGCTATGTCCTACATACAAGTAGCCATCAGCTCCCAATGTAACTCCGTTATAAGTTAACTGTTGATTGGTACCTATTTCCTTAGACCACTCCAAATTTCCCGAAGCATTTACCGCATACACATGCGCATTTTTGTTTTTTGCACCTTTATCTGTAAAATAGACCACTCCATTCTTATCCACTATCGGAAAATAAGAGTCTGTTCCTATTCCCGAATTATAAGTCCATTCTTTCTTCCCTGTTACCATATCTACAGAAATCAGTCCACCGGTAGCTTTTAATGTTGCATATAAATGATTCCCATTCAAAGCAAATGAACCACGTTCTGTCACATTGACGCCTGTCAGAGGCTCAAAGCGTTTTCCTCCCGAAGCATCGAAAAAGAAAATTCCAAGACTGGTACCGGCATATACATTGCCATCTTTGTCAACAGCCACTGCGCTGCCATTACCACCTGTACCTAATGTCTCCTGAAATAATATCTTGCCATTGTCTTTGGTATCGAGTGCATACAAAGTAATCTTATTGGTAAGACAATAGAGCACTCCATCTTTCGACAATGCAGGAAAAGCGCCTGTTGCACCGTCCAACTGTACAGTCCATTTTGTATCACCATTAGGAGTGATAGCATATACTCTATTGGTGGCATCACATTGATAAACAGTTCCATCATCACCTACCAACGCACCCCCGCCATAGGTAAGCGCATCAATACCATATACCCATTTAAAATCTCCCGTAGCCACATCTATGGCAAACAAGTGTCCGGCCGGAGTGGAAGTAGGAATATACATTGTCTTTCCATCCGGAGAGAATACAGGATTAGAGACTTTCACATATCCGGTGTAGTTACCCGATTGCAGCTTAATCGAATTCCACTTATAATTCACCACTGCAACATCCATACTTCCCGTATCAGCAGTACCGTTTGTATAAGTCACAGTTACAGATACGGTATATTTATCTTTAACAGTTCCATAGGCATGTTGAGGGCTTAGCTCGGTAGAGATTGTTCCGTCACCAAAATCCCAGCTTACCGACTGAACATCACCACCCATGAAAAACATATCATTCAGCGTAAACGTTGCAGACTCCCAAAGTATCAATTCCGTCTTATCGGATTGGTCTATCAAAATAGGAGATAACTTTCCCGGAGTAGCAGAAGCCTCAACGACTTCGGAATTTCCAGTAGGATAAGAAGCTATCATGCTAAAGGTGTATTCCGTATCATTCACCAACCCGTCTACTACATAAAACTCCAAGGAAGTATCATCCAACGTTATCACCTTACCACCCGGATTCACCGTTATCTGATAGTTAGTGAAACGTTCGCTGTTGGGCTTAGTCCAACTCAGCCGCACCCGTTCACTACCGGCGGTAGCTGACAGGTCGGTCACAGGATAACGTGCATTCTTTGGAGTGCTCTTGACGGAAGTCTTACCGGCCAGCCCGTTCGCATAACGGGGCTGTACGGAAAAGCTGTAAGTCATATCATTTTCCAGATTCTCAACAACCACACTCTTTTTACCAGCTTCCACTGTCATCTGTCCGCCATCAGATCCGGCATTTCCGGCATCCCATACAACCAGATATTCGGACGGACGGGCGTTTTCATAGTCTTCCCATGCCAGCGTCACACTCATATCTCCGGCGGTCGCTTCGAGGGATTTCAACTCATACAAATCAAAATTGGCTTTCGGCAGTTCTTCTTCACATGCAATGAAAACTGCTGCAAAGACCAATAACAAACTATATATTACTTTTTTCATGGTCTGTTTCTTTAAGTTTAACAAGAAATCAATATCCGGGATTTTGCCAAAGGAGCTTTTCATTATTGACACGCTCCAGCTCTGTCTTGGGAATGGGATACAGGAACTGATAATCCTGAATTTCATGTCCTTCCGCCTTCATGGCATCTTTGGCTCCACCCATTCGTACAAGGTCGAACCACCGGTGTCCTTCATAGGGGAATTCACGCTGGCGTTCCAACATAATGGCCTTTCGGAAACTGTCTTTATCAGGAAGGTCAGCAATCTGTATCGAAGAGCTGCACGAACGCATGTGAACCGAATTCAGAGCATTCATTGCATCTGAAGTCTGCGAATTGCTGTACTCTATTTCATTTAGAGCCTCCGCATACATAAGCAGGACATCAGCATATCGGAGAACAATTTGATCATTACCCACAGTGTTATAAGTGGCACTCTTTGTATCTTTAAATTTCTTCAGCACAAAGACCTTGCTCTCCACTTGTGTATATTCTATCAATTCCTTACGTTTATCATCAGCGTCCGAATAGCATTTCTTCAAAGCCTCCGTTTGGTTAGTATCATCTCCCAGGTTTGTAATAGAAAACCAATAGCCATGTCCTTCGCCTTCTAATTCCTTATTGAAACGAACTGCAAAAATTATCTCGTTGTTCATCTTATTATCCACATCGAATACTTTATCAGGAGAAGCCATCAAACTGTATTTGCCTATAACCTGAGATAGAATATCCCTCGCTTCCTCCCATTTATGGAAAGTGAGATACACTTTACCCAAAAGCGCTTTGGCAGCCCCCAAAGTGACGCGTCCCACTTCATTGCCCGTATACGACTGAGGTAACATATTATCATCTATTATCTGTTTCAGATCACCGGTCAGGAAATCGTAAACCTGCTGTTCCGAACTACGTCCGATAGCTAAAGCCTCGGAAACTGTTACAACTTTGTCGGTCATCGGTATTCCACCCCACAAGCGATACATATTAAAATACGTTAGGGCCCGTATGAACAACGCCTCGGCCTTATACTGTTTTTTCAACGTTTCATTAAAATCCGCCCCGTCGATTTTATCCAGCACTAAATTACAGCGGTATACACCATTGTTAAAGTTAGCCCAGGCATTTTGCAGAATACCGTTCGATGGTTTATCGGAAAACTGGTCTATGTCGTACCGGTCTTGCGTACCGGTGGTGGGAGCACTTAAATACAGGTTATCACTTCGGTATTCACAACATTCTGTAAAAAAGTTCACCTGCGTTTGCAGTTTTGAGTAACATCCGATGACCGCTACATTGAAATCTTCGGCCGTTTTATAAACTTTGTCCGTAGGCACACTGCTGCTCGGCTCCAAATCAAAAAAACTATCCGTACAGGACACCGACAGGAAAGCGGTTGACAATATTAGAAAGAGTTCATATTTTTTCATATCTCATATCTTTTAGAAAGGTAATTAAAGAGTTATATTCAAACCGAACAAAAAGGTTCTTGCCAATGGATACGTTCCATAATCTTCGCCCGGCGAGAGTGAGTTGCCGGGGCGTGCATTAACTTCCGGATTATATCCGCTATAATCGGTGGATGTCCAAAGATTCTGTCCCGACACATAAATCCTCAGCTTCTCAACAAAGAAATGACGAGTCAGCTGCTGAGGCAGTGTATATCCTAAAGTGACATTTTGCAATCTCAGGTAAGATCCGTCTTCCAGATGCCAAGTAGAGGTTCTTCCGTTATACCCTTTCGATTTGCGGTTTGCACGATTCACCTGGCCGTTTCCCGGATTGTCAGCGCTTTTCCAACGGTCCAAAGCAAACGTTGTTCCATTCACATTGCCTTCCATATTGTCGATATACCTCCTGTTCAGATTCAAGATTTCATTGCCATAGACACCCTGAAAGTTAAAGTCAAGGTCAATCCCCTTATACCATACCTTTCCACCGAAACCATACGTAAAATCGGGCATATAATTACCGACAATCGTGCGGTCCTTATCCAAATCCATCACACCGTCACCATCTACATCTACAAAGCGGAAATCTCCCGGCTTGGTATTGCTGAAATGGGGATACTTCTTAAGCTCTTCCTCATTGGAGAAAATGCCGTCCTGCACCAGCAGATAATAGCTGCCGATGGGTTCGCCCACTTTGGTGATATAATAGGCATGGTCTACGCTACCGGTAGAGATAATGGGAGCGTCACCGGGCCCCAAAGCCTTCACCTCGTTCGTATTGGTTGAATAGTTGGCATTGAATGAATATCCAAAGTCCTTTGTGAAGTTCTTCTGGGAAGTCAAGGCAATTTCCCATCCCCGGTTATTCACCTTACCAATATTCATCAAGGCTGTGCTATAACCAGTCAGATGGGGAACAGGGACGTTCAGAAGCATGTTCGAAGTATTGGTGTTGTAATAATCCACCGTGACGCCGAGCAATCCTTTAAACATCTGCACATCGATACCGGCATTGACCATCGCATTCTTTTCCCAGCTTAAATCCTCATTTTTAATGGTATTGGGTTTGTACCCGTAAACGAGTTGGCCGTTATTTGTTCCAAGTATGTAATTATCGAGCGCCATCAGTGAAAGATGATCGTAATTGCCTATCTGGAAGTTACCGGTAACACCGTAGCTGGCCCTTATCTTCAGATCGTCTATGAAAGAGAGCGCCTTGGCATTCTGAAAGAAATCCTCACCGCTGATTCTCCATGCAGCAGAAGCTGACGGGAAATATCCCCAACGATTATTCTTTCCAAAACGGGAAGAACCGTCGGCTCGTATAGCGGCAGAAGCCATGTATTTACCTTTATAGCTATACTGGGCACGTGCCAAATAAGATGCTATGCTCCATTGCGTCTTGTCGGAGTTTCCTTTCGTCACCGTACCACCTCCAATAGTCTGGATATAATCGTTCGGGAAATCGGTAGCCGTCACGTTGTTACCCTTATAAGTTTCTTTCTGTGCAGACTGCACCAGTACGAGGTTCAGGGAATGATCCTCATTAATGGTTGTATTGTAATTTACCTTATTTTCTATCAACCAGTTGAAGTAGAATCCGGAAGAGCTGTAAGCTATGGGATTGGACTTCGTGTCATAATACTTCTGTCCCAGCAGCGGCAACTCCGACGAGCGATACGTATCGTTGTGCGAACCGTAATAATCCCCGCCGAAAGAAATGTTATAGGTCAGTCCTTTAAAGAACTCTATTTCCGCAAATACCTTTCCGACAATCGCCATGCGGTCCACAACATCCGATTGCAGGTTTGCCATTGCAACGGGGTTCAATATGGCGTTATGCTGATAATCGTTCCCGATTCTCCAGTAACCGTTTCCCTGATAATTATAGCTTCCGTCGGCATTATACACAGGCCATACGGGCGGCATCATCAGTGCAGACTGTACAACACCACCTGCCCCCGATGCATCTACACGATTGGAAGTTGAATAAGACGGAGAGAAATTAACTCCAAACTTGAATTTCTTATACTGCCCGTCAAGATTCATACGCATGCTGTATTTCTTGAAATCGGAATTGATAACGACACCCTCCTTATCGTAATAATTGGCCGATACGAAATAGCCGACCGTTTTTCCACGTCCTGAAACAGAGATATTATGGCTTTGCGTACCGGCAGTACGGAAAATGGCATCCTGCCAATCAGTGTCCGTCAGTCCGCGGTCACCGTTCAGATAAGGAAACAGTTCGGTAGGGATACGTTCCCAAGAGTTGGGACGCATGCCGTTCGGATCATCGGGCGAAGCTCCCGGATTGGCATCCAGATAGGCATTATCGTGACCGTCCTTGGCAAACTCCGCAAACTGGTAGGCGTTCATCATATCAAGTTTCTTCGATACATTCTGTATGCCGTAATAGCCGTCATACTGTATCTTCACTTTTTCCGACTGCCCCTGTTTGGTCGTAATAATAATAACGCCATTGGAACCGCGGCTACCATAGATAGCGGCAGAAGAAGCGTCTTTCAACACTTCTACCGACTCAATGTCGTTGTTGTTGAGATTGGCAAAGCCACGTTCCACCGGCACGCCGTCTATGATATAAAGCGGATCGCTACCGGCATTGACGGTACTGATGCCACGCACGCGGATACTTACGTTCCCTTCCGGATCACCGCTTGGAGTAGTCACCTGTACACCCGGCATCTTTCCTGCCAATGCCTGGCGGAAATCCGAAGCAGATGTCTTGGCTATATCCTCCGCTTTCACCGAAGATATGGAAGTGGACACATCGCTCTTCTTCTGGACGCCATAGCCCACGACCACCACTTCTTCCAGCAGTTCACTATCCTCTTTCAGGGTTATGTTGGCGAGCGCTTTGTCTCCGGCCGAGAAAGTTCGTGTTTTATAACCGATAAATGAGATAACAACTTCCGCTTTTTCGGGAACACCCATCAAGGTATATTCTCCGTCAACATTTGTAATCGTTCCCAAAGAAGTTCCTTTTACGGCAATGCTCGCACCTATTACGGGCTCTCCTTTCTCGTCGACGATTACGCCGGAAATCTTTTTCACCTTCCCGCTTTGGTGCGTGGCTTCCGAAGCGGCTTTTGCTTTCAGGTAGACTTTCTTCCCGCTTATCTCGTAAGTGACACCCATGCCCGCCAGTAATCTGTCAAGCACATGGGCAAGTTCTTCTTCATCGGCCCGGACAGTTACAAGTTTATCGGGATTCACCGTCGGACGGCTGTATGCCACCGTCAGTCCGGTCTGTTGGGTAATGGCATCAAAGACCTTCGCCAGTTTCACCTGCCGGAAATCCATTGAAACCTTTTGAGCAGTGGCTGTGATACAAGCCATAGAGCTTAAAAGCAGAACAAGCAGAATCTTGTGTTTCATAACTTTAATTTTAGATTAGCAATAGTATAAAATTCTCTTTATACTAAGTAGACACACAAGACTCCCGAACGGGTGAGAGAAAATCTATCTTTTTTCTAAAAAATTATTTAGTGGTGACAGTCACTTCCTTTTCGACTTCGTCATAGCGGAAGTGCAGCGGAGCAATCTTCTCCAAATCGCGCAAAACTTTTTCAAGAAGTGTATTTTCAGAAGTCAGCGTGAAATATACATTCCAAGCGTCTTGGTTCTCCACTTTAAAGTTGACATTGTACCAGCGGTGCAGCACTTTGATAACCTCCGCCAGAGGAGCGTCTTTGAAAGCGATCACATTTGTTTTCCATAAAGAGGAAAAGCGGGTGTCGCTGTTTCGGGAAATGGTGCAGCGGTCGTCGTCGCGATTATAAACCAACCTTTCACCGGGCCGCACCGGATATTTCTTGTCCGAAGGAAGCATGAGATTGATATGCCCCTCATCCAGACATACGGTAATATTCTTATTATCGGGATAGGCATTGACATCAAACGAAGTTCCCAATACATGGATGGCGGGCCCGTTCAGATTGACGATGAAAGGACGGGCAGGATTCTTGGACACCACAAAATAGGCTTCACCTTCCAAATAGACCTCACGACTGGAAAGAGCAAACTTCTTGGGATACTTCAAGCGGGAATCCGAATTGATATATACGCGTGTACCGTCCTGAAACATCATTTGCAGACGCTCGCCCTTCGCCACATAGATTTCTTCGTAGCCGGAGCCGCCAAACAAGTCCACCCGCTTGTCCAACTGCACAACCAAGCCTGCCAGCACAACAAACGGTATCAATACCGCAGCCACCCGGAAAACTATCCGGCGGACACGCTTCCTACGGATATTCCTGCGGATGCGGGCAAACAACTCATCTGACGCTATCTCGTGGTCCACGTAAAGTTCTTCATAACCAAGTTTCACCTGCTCCACGTCGCAATCCATGCTTCGGGACAAATAGTCCGTTCCTTCATCCGTAGCAAACCATTGCGCCACGAGACGGGCTGTTTCAGGAGTAGATGTTCCGGCAAGTACTTCCCGTATCTGTTCTTCGGTGGGTTTATTCATCATCTTATTATCCATAGTATAAAAAGGACACTTAAATACTTCAACAGGGTGAGATATGTAACAAATATTAGCAATTTATGCAGATGTGCACGCAACAGTTTCAACGCCTCCGAGTAATGGGTTTTGATTGTATTGACGGAGAGCTGCATACGTTCGGCTATTTCCGGGTTGGTAAGTTCGTCGCGCACTTTCATCAGGCAGATTTCACGCTTTTGGGGCGGCAACTTGTCCAAGGCCTTATAGAACAGCGACATCATTTCTTTCTTCTCCAGATTCTCTAT
>OHTA01001225.1_pt1 | contig 13684 bp, 10 predicted proteins | sample 1578851 | NCBI WGS metagenome assembly OHTA01 (sample SAMEA3879578, study PRJEB24766) | human gut metagenome | biome: human-associated habitat; feature: feces | place: USA | collected 1985/1987 | reverse complement strand
TATTTCTCCGCACCTTCTGGATATACAGTGCGACAACACAGGAGGAACTTTGTTATGGTGAGAAGGGCGCTTATGAAGAAGGATATTTTTCGCGGGAAAGAGAATTAAAACGTCAGATGGTACGGTTGTTTAACAGTTTTTATGTGGACGATCTGCAAATCTATGCGAAAAATGGAAAAGATTATTATTTTTCGGTAAAGCAGGAGGTAAAAAAGCCGGAAAAAGAAGAAATTGCGAAAATGATACAGCAGGCTACGGATGCAATGGGAGGAATTGTCTGCATCAATGATTTGAAACACAGTGGTCATCTTCAGATTGTAAAAGAGGTAAGGGACAATCTGAAGATGTCTCCAATTGGAACAATCCGTCTGTCCATCAATTCTGATGCGCTGGAACAGATACGGAAAAATGTTAATTTTGCTTCAGAAGGTGCAGTATTGATTCTGGATGAAAAGAATCAGATCGTGCAGGGGCAGGCATCGGAACTTTCGAAGAAAGCCGATCAGCTCTTTCAGGCAACGGAAGGCGAATTTGAATATCAGATGCAGAAGAAAAAATACCAGGTGGTTTACCGGGTATCTGATACGACAAAATGGAAAGTGATTGGTATTATTCCACTAAGGGAAATATCTGCAGATTTACTGCCGATTCAGAAACAGATGATCAAGACGCTGATGATAGGGATTTTTATCAGCAGTATTCTTTCGTTTTTATTATCCTATGTCATCGTACGTCCGATTCGGGCAACTGTATTGGCGATGCACCGGTTTTCAGAAGGAGATTTTGAAGTACGTCTCAGCGAAGAAAGAAAAGATGAATTTGGTGAGATGAATCGGGTGTTTAATGAGACAACAAGAAAGATAGAAGAACTCATGCATGAAGTAACCAACAGCAAACTGTTAAATAAAGAGATGGAGTTTAAAGCTTTGCAGGCACAGATCAATCCTCATTTTCTGTATAATGCGCTGGATACCGTCAACTGGATGGCTATGAAAAAAGGAGATACCGAGATCTGTGATATGGTCAGTGCAATCAGTAATCTGATGCGGATTAGTATTGGAAATAAGCAGGATATTTTCAGCATCCGGCAGGAATTGAAATATGTAAAAGATTATCTGTATATACAGGAGACACGCTACCGGGATCGCTTTCAGGTGTATTTTGCAATTGATGAGAAAATTCTGGATGAAAAAATTCCCAAACTGACGATTCAGCCACTGGTTGAAAATGCAATTGTACACAGTGTGGAGGTATCAAAAGGAAAGACTGTTTTGAACATAAATGGTTATATTGAGCAGGGAAATGTTGTGATCGAGATTAAAGATGACGGAGTCGGAATGGATCGAGATACCTTGCTTCATCTGTTGGATCCACCGGAAGGGGAAGAAAAGGATATTTCTGTTGCTCATACGGGACTTGGCATGTATGCCGTTCATCAACGTCTGCGCTATCTGTATGGGGAAGAATACGGACTGACAGCAGACTCGGAGCCGGGAAATGGTACATGCATAAAAATCTGTATTCCGTTTACAAAAGGAGAAGAGAAGACATGGAGTTAAAAATTTTAATTTTGGATGATGAGTATATTATTCTGGATGGTCTGTGTTCGTTCCCGTGGGAGATGTATGGATGTAGAATCGTCGGGAAAGCGATGGATGTGATGGAAGAGTTTTTACGAGAGTATGAAACTTTTTCTGTAAAATAATGTTTGGAAGGTTCTTCTATGATACAATAAATATCATTAGGAGGACCTTTTATTATGGCAAGACAAAAGAAACCGGTACATCGAGTACAAATGACCGAAGGAAAACGAAACATCATCCATCAGCTCCTGGAAGAGTATGATATCCAGTCTGCTGAAGACATCCAGGATGCGCTCAAGGATCTTTTAGGCGGTACCATTAAGGAAATGATGGAAGCGGAAATGGACGATCATCTCGGCTATGAAAAATCAGAACGTTCGGATAATGATGATTACCGCAATGGGTATAAGCGCAAACAGGTCAACAGCCGATATGGATCGATGGAAATCGAAGTGCCGCAGGACCGAAAATCAACATTTGAACCACAGGTGGTGAAAAAACGTCAGAAAGATATTTCTGATATTGATCAGAAGATCATTTCCATGTATGCCAAAGGAATGACTACCCGACAGATTTCCGAAACCATCGAAGATATTTATGGCTTTGAAACCTCGGAGAGTTTTATTTCCGATGTAACCGATAAGATCCTGCCACAGATCGAAGACTGGCAGAACCGGCCGTTGGACGAAGTCTATCCCATTCTCTACATCGACGCAATTCACTATTCCGTAAGAGATAATGGTGTGATCCGAAAGCTTGCAGCTTACGTGATTCTTGGAATCAACACGGAAGGAAAGAAAGAGGTTCTGACCATCAGCGTTGGCGACAACGAAAGCGCAAAATACTGGCTTTCCGTTATGAACGAACTGAAAAACCGGGGTGTCAAAGATGTATTAATCATCTGTGCAGATGGTTTAACCGGCATCAAAGAAGCAATCGCTGCTGCTTTTCCAAAAACCGAGTATCAGCGCTGTATCGTACACCAGGTAAGAAACACACTGAAATATGTCCCTGACAAGGACAGAAAAGCATTTGCAACGGATCTAAAGACCATTTATCAGGCCGCAGATGAAAAGAAAGCGCTGGCAGCCTTAGATCGTGTAACTGAAAAATGGTCTCCCAAATATCCGAATTCCATGAAACGCTGGAAGGATAACTGGGATGCCATCTCTCCAATTTTCAAGTTTTCAACGACGGTCAGAACGGTGATTTATACCACCAATGCGATTGAATCCCTGAATTCCACCTACCGGAAGCTGAATCGGCAGAGAAGCGTATTCCCAAGCGATACGGCCCTTTTAAAAGCGCTGTACCTGGCCACTTTTGAGGCTACGAAAAAATGGACCAGTACGATTCGAAACTGGGCGCAGGTATATGGCGAACTGAGTATTATGTACGAAGGTCGCCTTCCAGAATAACGAGTAAACCGACGATCAAGACAGGCGGAAAACCGCCTGCTCTTGACATGCCATTCAACAACTGTTATATATAAAACAAGGGTGAAAAGCTCAAACTGTAAGCTCACCACCCTTGCATATCATAGAAGAATCTTATTTACAGACTTATTTACAGACTTTTTCTCACAGTCTCCTACAAGTTTTCTATGACCTCGTTACCCGTTATGCTGATATTTGGGTGTGTTCTGACTATATGTATCATTGTTATGGCAATACCTAATGCGTGCTGATTAGTATTTTTTTATATTGCTCCGCAAGCTCTTTCTTTCCCCATCTCATATACAAACTATACAAATAACGAGCAGTACTTTTGGAATAATCATTATCAGGGTTCTCGTTCATAACAGCATGAAAGACGGCATCTGCGTTAAGCAGGTGCTGTTCTGCTATCACAGGCTGAGAACGGGTATAAGCAATGACACCACGATAGAACTCGCACATACCATAATCAAGGTTATTTCTACCCATAACTTCATCAATGGTGGATTCACAGAAATCAATAATTTCCAGAGCAGAATCATATTCCTTATTCTGCACCAGCATGTTAGCAAGTGAGAGTGTCTGCTGCAGGGTATCATTATTCTCTATCAATCCAAGACTGGCATATTCCCTGCGTACTGTGAAAGCTGTCTTGAGTTCTGATACGGCTTCTTCCAGTTTCTTCCGGAACAGATAAGCTGTAGAGAGGTTGTTGTGCAGGTTTGAAAGCAGATTGGCGGAACGGGCATCCGCAGTATTGGTCTTATGGTAATTTTCCATGAGGGCAATCGCCTTTTTATATTTCTTAATGGCATTATCATATTCCTTGCGTGGGAACAGAAGCTGTGCTTTGTAATCTAATAATAATGCTTTGTCACAGGCAGAAATGTGGTTGGTTTCTTGCGTAATATCTGGTGTGCCTGATTTATCTGAATTATACGATTTACTCGTTTCATCCGACTTGCCCGAATCATTCATAAGATTCATCACATATTCTATACGTTCTACCAGCTCCGACAGATAATCGGTATCCAGATATTTGTCAAAGTAAGGGTACATATCCTGTAAGAACAGTAGATAGTAAGCCCTGTTATCTAGGATGATGTGTCTGTTGATGCTTTTCAGACATTCCATGACAGTCACCGGTCTTTTTACATCCAGACCGTGAGCAAGGCAAATCAAATGCAGGTGATTTAACATCACATGGCAGTCTGATACGGTTGGAATGGTCTCTGCGATTGCCACTTCCTGAATGAGAGGATGGAGTGCAATCGTCTTATTTTCGGTATCTTCACTGATAATGCCATAGCGTATCAGCTCATTAACATTTTTGAGAGAATCCAGTTCCAGCCACATTTTGAACGCACTTTTATAAACTCCTGATACCGGCAGGAGTGAGAGGTTACGGAGGATATCAATACTGTCCTCATTTAATCTATTAAGCTTCATCAACATGCGAAGGTGTCCTATCATACTGGCATAGGAGAATTCATCATCCTTGAATACCTCGATTTCTTCCATGTTCTGCCCGATACCGCAGGAACGCAGCTCCTGTAACAATTCTTCCGGTTCCATGCCGCTGGCTTCTAAGGTAAGAGCAGCCATGCAGACAGTCAGGGTATGACAGTTCACTTCTTCTATAATGGCAGACACACTGTCCGGATCACGTTTTGCAGAAGGACAATGCTTGTAGAACAGTTCTGTCAGTTCTTTTTCTTTATCCAATTCCTTTATTTCTATAGAATCATAATTCTTAAGTTTGCATCTGCTGGTAATCAATAGCTGCATATCATTCTTCATCAGTTCCTTTAAGAAGGGTTCGTCCTTTGGAAGCACATTGAAGTTGTCCAGAATCAGCAGTGTATCTGTGTGGAGTCTCTGCATCACCTTATAGTGATTCTGAAAACGGACTTCCTCATTCATTTCTACGGAATCATCTGCAAATGTAAGGTTTGCGATGTCTTTTCTCAAATCACCGGTGTAATACAGATAAATGATATTGGTGTACTTTTTACGGTTCGTCTGTGCATAGGCTTTGGCAACTTCGCTTTTTCCAATGCCTGCCATACCAGTAATGAATAAGACGGATTGATTGGAAAGATGGGATGCGATTGCTTTTATCTCATCCTTTCGTCCAATGAATGCCTGATTGCAGGAGGGAAGCTTATTGCAAAGAATCACTTCCGAAAGGTCGGGAGAATAGAGCGCACCTGTGCTATGGTCATTCAAAATCGCATATCTTACCACAGAGCAGAAAAAGGCTGCATTATCCGGCTCCTGAATCAGTGCATCAGCCATTTCCTGCCCGATGGTTTTTATACTGTCTGTAATCAATTCCTCCATCTGGATTCGAGCCTGTGCTTCGTTCAACAGGTTCGGAATAATCTTATCTCTGAAATCATCCTCCATCGTATCCCATTCATCCTCATCTTCATAAGTCTTTAGGATATCTATAGGAATCGGGCGGGCGCCATTGCACCAGCGGCTGTACATCGTCGTGTCATCTGCGATTAATTCCGAAGCTGTCAGAGTATCATCCAGATATGCAGAGAACAGACTGCGTACAAGCTGGTGCTGCGGGTAGGTTTTCTTTTTATTTTCCAATAATACACCAATCACATTGGCGAAGGTCAGTCTGTTTCTCATCTGTGTGCTCCTTTCAGAGAGGATTTATCAATCCCGCTATCTATCTTATCTGTCTTTCTATATTTTCATTCTTTGAAAAGTTTCTATGTCAAGTCGCGGTCAAGTGACCGTCAATTATTTTATTCTCTATATTTTACTACAATTAACTTACAAAACGTAGCCGGGCGGCATCAGAAATGAAGCAAATCGGCTACAACAATCATAACACAAAACAAACTTATGTTCTACAAGAATATCGAAATGTTTTAACTGTACATTGAAAACTTCATGAGTTGTATTCACAGTCAACGGACTTTGCGATGATACTTAAAGCAATTTAAGCGGAGCAAAGAACAGACACTTCCGTCAAGGGTGGGAGATGATCTCGCGCAGGAGAGGCCCACAGGCAGGTTTCAGTAGTGAGAAATCGGTGCTAAAGAATCCAGACAGTGGATACGTAGAAAACCAAACTAAGAGTACTGGAACAATCTTACTTTAGGAACCGCTTATTGCGGGTAGGAAAGAAGGTGGTTAATGAGAATATTACGAGAGGAGGCAGGACTACCATGAAAACAGAACTTGATACAAGAGCGTTATTAAATGTAAAGGAAATGTGTGAGTACCTTGGTATTGGACAGACGAAAGCAAGAGAATTGCTTTCCAATCCGGCCAATGGTTTCACGGTAAGAATCGGTAACAGACTATATGCTCATAAGGGCAGATTAGACCACTGGTTACTGAATCAGATTCTTTCATAAATAAGAACACGGAGGAGTTTCAAAATGAGAATTCAATTTTTGAAACGGATTGATAATTGTAAGGTTTTATGGTAGAATAGGGACGATATTTGGAATCCTTCCTATTCTACACTTAGGAGGGAGGCATAAATGGGTAAATCCCTTAATGGTAAAGAATTAGGTAAAGGCTTATCACAGAGAAAGGATGGTCTTTATCAGGGAAGATTCGTGAATCGTTTTGGCAAGAAGCAGACGGTTTACGCAAAGACGCTGAATGAGGTAAGACAGAAGCTTAGAAACGAACAGTATGAGGATGAAAAGGCACTCAATGTTGTTGCGAAGGACGTAACGCTTGACGAATGGTATGAAATCTGGATGGATACCTGCAAGAAGAATTGCAGAGACTCCACCAAGGAGACATACGCAGGTCATTATCGCAGAATACAGAAGGCTCTGGGATGGAGAAAACTCACATCCTTGAATTTACTGATTATGCAGCAGGCGATTAACGAACTGGAAACAGACAATGAGCGTAAGAATTCGAAAAAGATACTGGTCGATATGCTGGAGAAAGCAATAGACTCTGATTTACTTATCAAAAATTCTGCTAAGCAGATCAATACTGTGATTTCTAAAGAGGTTAAGAAAGAACGTAGAGTATTAACGGTAGGTGAAACGGAGCTTTTTTTTAGCTATGCGAAGGACACATTCTACTACAATTTATATGTAGTGGCAATCGACACAGGAATGCGTATTGGTGAGTTGATGGGGCTTCAGTGGTCTGATGTAGACTTTGAAAAGAAGGTTGTACACGTCAGACGTTCCTTATGCTATTTCCGCAAGGATGGCAAATATGTCTTTGAATGGCATGATACCAAGACGCATAACAGCAAGCGAACCATTCCCTTAACAACAAGAGCTATGGAAGCTCTGAAAAAACAAAGAGTTCGCGGGCAGGAGATTCTGCTTAAGAACGCACAAACAGCACAGGACGAATACAAGAATCTGGTTTTCGTAACCAGAAACAATCGACCTACACAGCAGTTCATCGTACAGGAATGTATGGATGTAACAACGAGACGAATTCAGAAGGAACACCCGGAATTTGAGAGGTTCTCTCCTCATTGTTTCCGTCACACCTTTGCAACAAGGGCAATCGAGAACGGAATGCAGCCTAAGAGCGTGCAGAAGCTTCTCGGACATGGCTCCTTACAGCTGACAATGGATTTGTATTGTCACGTAACAGATGATACCTTGTTTGACGAGATGAGGAAGATGGAAGCGGTGTAAAGTGTGTAAAAAGTGTGTAGTAAAGCAATTTGAGACAATAATAAAGGCGTGAAAGCCTTATAAACAGGAGGTTTTAAGATAAAATGGAACAGTATAAGCAGGAATTTATAGACTTTATGGTGGAGAGTGACGTGCTGAAATTTGGTGATTTCACATTAAAGAGCGGTCGTAAATCACCATTTTTCATGAACGCGGGAGCATATGTGACAGGCTCACAGCTTAAGAGACTCGGAGAGTACTACGCAAAGGCTATCCATGCAAACTACGGTGATGACTTTGATGTATTATTCGGACCTGCATACAAGGGAATTCCGCTTGCAGTGGTAACAGCCATCGCATACCATGAGCTCTATGGCAAAGAGGTGCGCTACTGCTCAGACAGAAAAGAGGCAAAGGATCACGGTGCAGACAAGGGAGGCTTCCTTGGAAGCAAGCTTAAGGATGGCGACAGAGTAGTTATGATAGAGGATGTCACCACATCCGGCAAATCAATGGAGGAGACAGTTCCAAAGGTAAGAGGAGCTGCAGATGTTACAATCGTAGGCCTTATGGTGAGCCTCAACAGAATGGAAGTCGGACAGGGCGGCAAGGTTAGCGCGCTTGACGAAATCCATGAGAAGTACGGCTTTGAGGGCAGGGCTATCGTTACAATGGAAGAGGTCACAGAGTATCTCTACAACAGAGAGCATGATGGCAGAGTAGTCATTGATGACACAATCAAAGCAGCTATAGATGAGTACTATAAGCAGTACGGCTGCAAATAGGAGAATATAAATTGCTTGGCAGAAGAAAACGTAACAGGTATAAGTTTACGGAAAAGAAGCAATCTAAGAGGGGGATAGCTGCACTTGTTGTGGCTATCCTCATAGAGATTGTATATATAGTTTTTTTGAATGCGGCATTCAGAGGAGATGGCAATCTGTCTATGTACTATGGCAGTGCCGGTATACTGATGCTTGGCATATCTCTGGCAGATTTCGGGTTTGCCATCAGAAGCCTCTTTGACGAGGAATCATTCATGACGTTTCCACGACTGGCAGTGTTTTTTTCACTCATAGCGGTAATTAGCTGGGGAGGAACATATGCTGCAGGTTTTATTATATGAAAGAAAGATTATAGGGATATATGAGTTATAAAGAGATTTATGAACTCTCCAATGAGCTTTACGCAGAGCGATTAGAGCTTGTGGAGGAGCGGATAGAGCAGATCATCAGAGAGCCTGCGATAGAGCCGGCTTTTGCAGATTATTTCAGAAATGTGGCAAAGTGCATCAACACTATTAAAAACCATAGCGCAGATAAGGAATTTAATGATTTATTCTATTCACAGTTTGATAAAGAAAATTACGAGAAAAGCTATGCCAACCCGGCATACGCCGTAAAGGAGCTCGGAGATGAGTATGGTCAGCTTTTATCGGCTGTATATGCAAAAATTGCCGGGAGCATTACACATATCTATCAGGGGGATATAAAGTATCTCTGCATTTATGCAGAGCTTATTGTAGAGCTTTACAATTATTTTGAGAATGCCAATGAGCTGAGTCCTGATGAGATAAGAGGCTGCATATACTCGTTCATGCATGATTATGAGGAGATATTTGCAGAGGATGACAACAGAGCACTCCTTGACCCGGCTTATGATTACTATACAGAGCTTGTAAATGAGGCAGATTTGTCAAATGATGATTATCTGTATTCCTACGGACTGTATGTCGGAGAGAATGAGCGCGCCGGCAGAGCACATCTGGCTTCATTTTCAGATGAGGAGATACAGGCCATGGCAGATACCTATACGGAAGGATACCGCATTGGCTTTATTATCTGCAACAAGGATATCTCAAAGAAGTCGGTGGTTCAGGTGGTTTATCCGCTTGGCTTTGAGCGTATGATAAGAGCAGCATTAAAGAATTTTGAGAAAATGGGTATGAAGCCTGCCATGAGACCATTTTCCACATCGGTCAATAAGCAGTTTGACTATGACCACAAGGAGGATATGGCACTGTGGCTTGACAAGGCATATGTGGAGTATCGTCTTGAGTGCATGCACAATGCACTTGAGAGAATGAAGGATGTAGCATGCAAATGTGGAGGACCGGCTGTCATAGAGATATTTGGAGAGGAGCCGTTTGCTCCGGTTTCAAAGAAGGAGGCTGCGCACTTTAATGATGAGAAGCAGAAGCTTGTAGTCCATATGACAAGCGTGCGCTCACAGTATATGAACAGCTATATCCACAGCGAGGACAGAAGCTTTACGATTATTGCATATCCGTGTGCTGCAATCGGACCTGATTATAAGGAAATTTTTACGGAGACTGTAAAGATTAATACTCTTGATTATGCACTCTACAGAGATATGCAGCAGAAAATCATAGATGTGCTCGATACAGCAGACAGGGTGCATATCGTCGGTACAAACGGCAACAGGACAGACTTGTATGTCAAGATTCATGAGCTTAAGGAGCCTTCAAAGGAGACGGCTTTTGAAAACTGTGTGGCTGATGTAAATATCCCTGTCGGAGAGGTGTTTACTTCACCGGTGCTAGAGGGTACAAACGGCAAGCTGCATGTCAGTCAGGTATATCTCAATGAGCTTAATTTCCTTAATCTGGAAATCGACTTTAAGGATGGCATGATTGATAAATATACATGTACCAATTTTGAGGATGAGGAAGAAAACAAAAAGTATATATCTGACAATGTACTTTTCCATCACGATACACTGCCTATGGGTGAGTTTGCCATAGGCACCAATACGACAGCCTATCGTATGGCAAGAGTATACGATATCGCGGCAAAGATGCCTATTCTCATAGCAGAGAAGACAGGACCGCACTTTGCGGTGGGTGATACCTGCTACACATACGATGAGGACAATATGACATACAACCCTGACGGAAAAGCAATCATTGCCAGGGATAATTCAGTTTCCATCCGCAGAAAAGAGGATATATCAAAGGCATATTTCAACTGCCACACAGATATCACAATACCATATGATGAGCTTGGAGCCATCACAGTTATTCGACACGATGGCTCAACCTGTGATATAATAAGAGATGGCAGATTTGTGCTTGAGGGCGTAGAAGAGTTGAACAAACCGCTCGATACGCTTGATGCAGAAAGCAAATAATTATTAGTCATATAAGGAGGATAAAATGGCAAAAGTTGGAATAGTTATGGGCAGCGACTCAGATTTAAAGGTGATGAGTAAGGCAGCAGATATGCTTGAAGAGCTCGGCATAGAGTATGAGCTCACCATCATCTCGGCACACCGTGAGCCTGATGAGCTTATTGAGTGGACAAGAGGCGCTGAGAATAGAGATGTAAAGGTAATAATAGCAGGAGCGGGAATGGCAGCAGCACTTCCGGGAATGTGTGCAGCGCTTTTTGCACTTCCTGTTATCGGAGTACCGCTTTCAGGAAAGAATCTGGATGGAATGGATGCAGTGTTCTCAATCATGCAGATGCCACCTGGAGTGCCTGTTGCCACAGTTGCAATTGATGGTGCGAAAAATGCAGCAATCCTTGCAGCAAAGATACTCGCAGCAGGTGATGATGCAATCCTTGAGAAAATCAAAAAGTATACAGCAGATATGAAGGCTCAGGTTGTAGCAAAGGATGCGAAACTGAAACAGGTTGGATATAAGCAGTATCTTGCTGAGAAATAGATTGTATTGTCATCTATAGGAGGGTTTTTATGGGTATATTGCAAAAGGCAGACAGATGTATGGATGAGGCAGCAGCCTTATTTGGCGAGAATAAGCTTTTTTTGGCAGAGAAGAAGGCACAGGAGACAGTCGGTCTTTATAAGAGCTGTGGTGCATATGAGCAGATGGCAAAGACAGTCAATTTTATGGGAGTCATATATGCATCTATTGGAGATTTAAGCATGTCAATTGACTGCTACCTAGAGGCTATGGATGTAGCTGTGGAGCAGGGCTCAACAGAGATAATCATGCTTGTAAACAATAATATAGGCTCACTCTATATGGAGCTTGGATTGTATGAAAAGGCTATCAGATATTTCAACGAAGCACTGGAGCTGTGCAAGCCACCGCTGCATGGAGAGAGGGATAGCTATTATCAGGAACTTCTCATGCTTAATCTGAATCTGTGCATATCATACACGGGAATTAATGAGTTTGAAAAGGCAGAAAAGCATCTTTCTGACGCGATACTCTTTAATGAGATAGCTGGCAGTGATAAAAACAGATTTCTGATAGACATGTCACAGGCACATATGCTATGGAAGATGGGAAATGAGGATGAGGTCAGAGATCATGTGGAAGAGCTGGTTGAGGGTGCGATAAACAATATCAATTCTGCCAATTATGTGCTTGAGATACTAAGCCTTTGCAATCTATTTATGAATATTGGGGAGTTTGATGCATGGAAAAAGGTTATTGTGGAGTATGAACGCTTTGCTACTGAAACAGAAAATCTGTTTTTCCAGAAGACCTGTGTCAAGATGTGGATGAAATATGAGAGCGCCATGGGTGATACAGAGGCGTACAACAAGCTGTGCGTATATTACGCAAATCTCCACTCTATGCAGGTGAATGAGCAGATAAAGCGTCTTGGTGATACAATCGACCTTAAGCTTCAGCTTCAGGAGACTGAGTATGAGCGCCGTAAGGCAGTCAGACTCAACTACACAGACATGCTTACAGGCATGGGCAATAAGTTCAAGATGCGAAACGATTTTGAAAAGTTTGTGAGCAAAAATCAGGATTCAGATGGTGCAGGAATCACGTTTGGAGTAGTGGATATAGATTTCTTCAAGTCATTTAACAGAAACAGTGGCAGAGTCACCGGTGATGCAGTGCTAAAAGAAGTGTCATTCATAATAAATGAGAGCATCAAAGATAAGGGAATGGGGTATCATTTCTATGGTGATGAATTCTACATAATCCTGCAGGAAACGGATGAGGATATCATTAAAAATATAGCCGAGCATATAAGACTTGAGCTTGCAAAAAAACAGATACTTCATGAGAGCTCTAAGGTGGATGAGTATCTGACTGTATCACAGGCATATGTTATTGCCCCGGATGTAAAGGTGCCGGATGAGTTTTCAAAGCTGTTTAAGACTGTGGATGAAGTACTCAATGATGTGAAGGAAAAGGGCAGAAATGCATATAAGATAGTCTGATGTTTTAAGCGTATAAGACAATTATAAAATGACACGCAGCCGTAAAACGTTGCGTGTCATTTTTAATGGATCTATATATACAGTTATAGTTATATTTGTACTTATACTTATATTTATAGTTATATTTGTACTTATACTTTTATATGGCTATATTGTCTCATTTATATTCCGGATATAACAATATCAGTGCCTGCCTTCTCATATATATCTGCTGTCTCAGGAGAGATACCGGAGTCGGTGATTACCATATTGATGTCATCAAGCGATGCATAGCTTGATATGGATGTGGTATCAAACTTGGTGTGGTCTACAAGAGCCACAGTTTTAGCGGAGGCCTTGATACACATGCGCTTCAAATCAGCCTCGTATATACTGAAATCAGTCAGTCCGTCTTCTACAGAGAAGCCTCTTGCTGACACGAACGCGATATCTGTGTGTATCTTTTTGAGTAAATCAGCGCCAAGCAGTCCTTCTATGGAAGCGGATGCACTGGTTACGATACCGCCTGTCAGGATGACTGTGACACCCGGGATATCCTTTAGCTCTAAAGCCAGATTGATGCCATTGGTGATGACGGTCAGCTCTGTAAAGCCTGAAAGCTTCATGCCGAGAGTGTAGGCTGTGGAGCTGGCATCAAGGAATATACACATATGGTCACTTACGAGCTTTATCGCCTCGTTTGCAATCTCCTCTTTAGCTTCCTTGTTTTCCAGTGCGCGGTCATGGAACAGGTAGGCCCTCGAGGTTAAATCAGTCATGTCATGGGTTTTATCCTTGTAGATAGCACCGCCGTGGGTCTTTGTCAGAAGCTTTTCCTTATCCATCTGGTTTAAATCTGTTCTTATAGTAGTGGTCGATACAC
>OHTA01001200.1_pt1 | contig 13910 bp, 10 predicted proteins | sample 1578851 | NCBI WGS metagenome assembly OHTA01 (sample SAMEA3879578, study PRJEB24766) | human gut metagenome | biome: human-associated habitat; feature: feces | place: USA | collected 1985/1987 | reverse complement strand
GTTAAAAAGAGCATTGATTCTGTATGTTTTCAGGGCAACCGCACCAAAAATTGCTATCCAAGACCATCTCTTCTTTCTCTATAAAAATTTGCAAACCAACTATCATACTATCATGGCTGGTTGTTAGCTGTTGTTTCACAATATGTTAAAGCATGATAGTAGTTGTTTTCTACTATCATTCTACCATCATGCATCTATCATGCTTTTTATTTAATAGTTTATTTATGTAACCGATAATGAGCTGCTTATATTTATATAGGCCAAAATGACTATCGACAGAAACGAGATTATTTGGCACAAAAAACGCTCTTTTCGCCGGATAAGATGCAAAAACAGGGCATAAAAGTGTCCTCAACATGGCAGATAAACATCCCCACATCCCCGGAAGAGCTTCGCACAGACCCGGATCTGCACCTCTTCCACACCCGGATGTCCGTGGCTCTTACACCCGGGTCTCAAGCAGCTATTCAAGCCGTTTTTGGCAAAAGAAAAGCTTGTCTTGATGAAAAATGAAGCTATTTTAACCTGTTTTGCACCTATTCCCGGACGGTCTCTGTTTTTATTGTATAATTGACATACAGTATGTTATCGTTTTTCACTATGATGGTTATGATAGATGAATAATAGTGTAAAATGGTAACTATCATGCTGTAACGAGTTGTTTTAAAGTAATATACGGCCGATTATGATAGTATGATGGTTGGTTTTGCAAGAACATTTATATAGTTATCGTCCGTATCGGTGGCGAAAACAGATGGACGCTTTATGAAAAGAGCGTGTTCTATTTTTCTATTCCCAAAGAAAAAATTGTACTTTTGTGAGCTACATTAATAAAGATTGAACAATGGCTAACGATGAAATGAAACAAATCTGGAAAGTGCCGGAGCCGACCCTTAGGAGGTTGCCGTGGTATCTTGCCTTTTTGAAACTGATGAAAGGAAGAGGGGAAGCTTTCGTATCATCTACTCAGATTGCCAAAGAAATTAATGTGGACCCCAGTCAGGTGGCGAAAGACCTCTCTTTTGTGAATATTTCAGGGAAGACACGTGTCGGCTATGAAATCAGTACGCTGGTGGATGTGTTGGAGGATTTCTTAGGTTTTACGGCGCAGCATAAAGCATTCTTGTTCGGTGTCGGTAGCTTGGGAGCCGCCTTGTTGCAGGATTCCGGTCTGAAACAATACGGATTGGAGATTGTTGGAGGTTTCGATGTCCGCCGGGAATTGGCCGGAACCGAGATTAACGGGATACCGGTCTACCACATGGATGATTTTCCTGCCAAGCAGAAGGAATACGGAGCGACGATCGGAGTGATTACCGTCCCTGTCGACAAGGCGCAGGAAGTGACCGAATTGATTATCGCGGGAGGAATCAAGGCTTTGTGGAACTTTACCCCGTTCCGTATCCGTGTGCCGGAAGATATCGTGGTGCAAAATACCTCTATGTATGCCCATCTTGCTGTGATGTTCAACCGCTTGAATTCAATCAATCACTGATATATGAAAATAATAGCCGTAGGAATGAATTATGCTGCTCACAATAAAGAGCTGCATCATTCGTTAAAATTATCGGAGCCTACTATCTTTATGAAGTCCGACTCTTCGTTACTGAAAGACGGCAAACCGTTCTTCATTCCTGATTTCTCTTCGGAGATTCATTACGAAACGGAGATCGTCGTGAAGATAGACCGGCTGGGAAAAAACATTGCTGAACGTTTCGCCCATCGTTACTATAACGAGGTGACGGTAGGGATTGACTTTACAGCCCGCGATTTGCAAAACAAGCTGCGTGCGCAAGGTCTGCCTTGGGAAATCAGCAAGGCGTTCGATAATTCGGCTGTTCTTGGGACATTCGTCCCACTGGAGCGTGTGGGAGATGTGAACCGCATTCCTTTCCATCTGGATATTAACGGGAAGACCGTCCAGGAGGGAAATACACAGGATATGCTTTTCCCGGTCGACAAGATCATTGCCTATGTGAGCCGTTTCTTTACGTTGAAGATAGGTGATCTGATCTACACCGGAACCCCGGTAGGCGTGGGGCCGGTCAAGATAGACGACCACTTGCAGGGATATATCGGCGAGCAGAAGCTGCTGGATTTCTTTGTGAGATAACACGGAAAAAACGTATGAAGAGAATCTTATGTGTCTTGCTGTTTGTATTCGGTCTGCTCACTTCTGCTTGGGCGGATAGTAGCCGATATGCCTCCGAGTCGGTATTGAACTCCGGGAAATGGGTAAAGATGCAGGTGGCGGAAGATGGTATTTACAAACTGACGGCTGCCGATCTGAAAAAGATGGGCTTTTCCAATTTGGATAAAGTAGCTGTCTATGGCTACGGAGGATGGCCTTTGGATGAAGATTTCTCTACTACCTATATTGATGATGTCCCTGAGGTAGCCGTATGGAGGAGTGCGGATTATTTGTTGTTTTATGGGAAAGGGCCGCGCAAATGGGAATATTCTTCTTCTGATAAGTCCTTTATCCACACCAACAACCCCTATTCCAATTACGGATATTATTTCGTGACCGAGAAAGAAACAGCCGGGCGTACGATGGAGAAGGCTGCATCTGCTGCTGGAGCCACTTTGCAAGTGACAACTTTCGATGACTATGTTTTGCACGAAGAAGAGTTGGTATCGGTGAACAGTTCCGGGCGTGAACTGTATGGGGAATCGTTTACTTCTACTTTATCCCGTGATTTCACGATATCGGTTCCGGGTATTACGAACGACGAGGGAAAAGCCACCCTGTCTTTTATCTCCCGTGGCAACGGAACGATTACTATGAATGTCGATGGAAACGCTTTAATATCCGGTTCCGTGTCTGTCCCGTCGGACGAATACGAAGTGGCACGGGAACTGTATCGCGAAAGAGCTTGGACGGCTGATAAAGGTGAGACTGTAAAGGTCAACATCGGATACAGTACGACCGGACATAAGAATGTACACTTGAACTATTTCCGTCTGCAGATGAAGAGGCAATTGAAAGTATATGATAATTATACATTCTTCCGCAGCCTCTCGGCAAGAGGCAATGCTTCCCGTTTTGTGATCCAGGGAGCCGATGCCAGTACGCTGGTTTTTGATGTGACCGACGGTGTAAATCCGCAACAGATGGAAACGTCTCTGAACGGGACAGAGTTGTCTTTTTCAATTCCTGCTTCCGCTTCCTTGAGGGAGTTTGTCGTAGTAAAACCTTCACAGATAAAAGCTCCCGTGACGGTCGGCGAGGTGGCGAATCAGAATCTGCATGCTTTGCCACAGCAAGATATGATCATTATTGCCCAGCCTAATTTTACTACGCAGGCAGAACGTTTGGCGGAAGCGCATCGGACAAAGGATAACCTGACGGTCCGGGTGGTGACGCCAGAATCAATTTATAACGAGTTTTCCAGCGGTACACCGGATGCAACTGCTTATCGCCGTTTTATGAAGATGTTCTACGACCGGCAGACTTCGGAAGCTGATGCTCCTAAATATTTACTGCTGTTCGGCGATGGCTCGTTCGACAACCGTAAATTGACTTCCGCCTGGAAATCGGTGGATATGAGCAATATGTTATTGACGTATCAGACGGAAAATTCATTAAGTAGTCAATCGTATGTGATTGATGACTATTTCGGATTTCTGGATGATGCGGATAATAAGAAATCCCTTCAAAATAAAAAACTATGTCTGGGGATCGGACGCTTTCCTATCAGGACTGTGGAGCAGGCGACTCAGATGGTGGATAAGGTAATCTCTTATATGGAAAATAAAAATACAGGTTCGTGGAAAAACAATCTGTGTTTTATGGCTGATGATGGTAGCAATACGGATGGATTTATGACTGAGCATATGGAGTTTGCTGATCAGTTGGCAGGTTATGTCGAAAGTGAACATCCTGAGTTTTTGGTGAATAAGCTGTATTATGATGCCTATAAAAAAGACATGACGGCAGGAACTTATCCGGATGTAAGGAGTGGCTTGCAAAAACTTCTAAAAGACGGACTTCTATTGTTTAATTATACCGGACATGGAGGGACAACGGCTTTAAGCGATGAGAAAGTGTTAACACAAACAGATATCAACCAGTTTACTTATACTCATCTGCCGGTATGGGTGACGGCTACCTGCGATTTTACGCGATTCGATGACTTGAATACGTCTGCCGGAGAAGATGTCTTTCTGAATAAAAGCAGTGGGGGCATTGCGCTGTTTACGACTGTCCGTGTCGCTTATTCTAGACCTAATTTCCCGATCAACGACAATGTTATCCGTAATTTGTTTGAAAGAAATAATGGGCGTCGTCGTACGCTGGGAGAAGTGATGCAAGCAACGAAAAACACCTTGTCGTCCGTTTACAAACTTGGTTTCTGCTTGATCGGAGACCCAGCTGTAAAAATGGCTTATCCAGAATTTGGAATGAAAGTGACGACTGTAAACGGGCAATCGGTAGACGGAAATTCAATATCTTTTAAAGCTTTGGAAAAGATCACTGTCGAAGGAGAGGTGTTGGATGTTTCCGGGCAGTTGGTAACTGATTTTACTGGTATAGTCAACCCGACGGTAAAAGACAGCAAGGTGACTGTCACCTGCTTGAAGAACAGCAATAAAGATGACAGTCCGGCTTTCACCTTCACCGACTATCCGAATACGATTTTTATAGGGAATGACTCCGTGCGCAACGGAAAGTTTAGTTTTACTTTTACGGTTCCGAAGGATATTTCCTATTCCAATTTGCAGGGGAAAATGAACCTCTATGCCGTCGATACGGAAAGTGGCAATGAGGCACAGGGTAATTTCGACAATTTCATTGTCGGAGGAACTTCCGACACGGCGGAAACCGATACGATCGGTCCGGAAATCCGTGCCCTTTACCTGAATGATACGACATTTGTAGATGGCGGCCAGGTGAACACGACTCCCTATTTTGTCGCTGAGTTATGGGATAAGAGCGGAGTGAATATCACGGGAAGCAGTGTCGGGCATGATATGATGCTGGTAATAGACGAATCGACCGTCCTGAGCTATAACCTGAACAGTTATTACGAACTGTTACCTGGCGAAGATGGGACCGGTATCGTGAAGTTCCCGATCCCGGCGCTTGAGCCGGGTAAACATACGGCGGAGTTCTGGGTGTGGGATATCTTGAATAACTCGACCGTGCGGACATTTACTTTTGAAGTGGTCGAGGGACTGAAACCCTTCCTGTTCGATGTGATCGCAACACCGGGTATCGCCCGTGAGCAAGTGACTTTCCATCTTATGCACAACCGTCCCGAAAGTCGGATGCGAGTGGGTATTATGGTCTACGATCTGGCAGGCCGACAACTTTGGAAACATGAAGAAAGCGGAACGTCCGGTCTGTTCGAAAACTATACGGTTTCCTGGGATCTGACATCCGGTGGTGCCCGTATGCGTCCCGGTGTTTATATCTACCGGGCAGCTATCAGTACCGATAATTCCAAAGACGCGACAAAAGCAAGGAAATTCATCATTTTAGGCGAATAAGAAGGAACGCATAAACTCCATCGTGTTTATCGTTGCAGTCAGGACAAAGAATCCGATAATAACCCAGTCCAGTATCCGGTACATGCGGACCGGCAATCGTGTGTATAGCCAGCCCAGCAGGATCGGGACTGCAAACATCCAATGCCCACCGAACAGGATCGCCTCGTTCATCCCGTAGCGGATGATAAAGTGGATCACGAAATCGATACTCAGGTACATAAGTAGCAGTTGTACATATTTGTTTTTCAGATTGAGCAAAGCCGAGGCCGCGACTAAAAACAACAGAAACATGATTACGGCATTGTTCCAACTGTGCAGGTATTCGCTGGGACGCAATACGACCTCTTTCCCGACTAGCTGTTGTGTGAGAGGCGTGCTTATAATCGTATTGCCCCAGAAATCGACCAGTGCTTGTTTGCCGAATGTCTCGTCGTGGATAAAATACTGTCCGAGTTGCCCGGTCGTTTCGATAGGAGACGGGCCTTCCGGGTTGAACAGTTTCGCTTTGAGGGTGTAAAAGCCCATGATGACAGCTACGCAAATGACAAATGGCAGCATGACTTTGAATCCTGTCCGTATTTTACGCCAGAACGGTGCTTTATTCAGGAACAGGGCCATTGCCGGTTTGGCAGCGTTGGTGATTGTTATTCCTCCACACAGGAAAGAGAGAAAGAGGATCGTCCGGCCTTTTATATATCCGGTCAGCATGTATTCCCTGGAAAGCATTAGTAGTGAGAAGACGAGCAGGAAAAAGGAGAACGGATAAGATTCTGTGGTGAATGATAAGACAACAGTCGTGAAAAAGCATCCCGTGAACCCTGTCAGTAACAGTGCCCGCCGGGAAGAGATCCGGACGATCTGCTTCAGGTAACGATAGATCAGGACCAGTCCGCCGGTTATCAACAGGTTCATCAGCGTCAGGCAAATAATACCGGAAGTTTTCTCTTTGAACAGGGTTGTCAACAGGATTGTCAACAGTGTTTTCAACAAATGGAAGATGCCGAAAAAGGGATGGCTGATGTCGAATGCTCCTCCGCGCGTGTGGAGATGGAATAGATTGTCATAGCCCAAGTAACTTCCCGCTCCCCCGTTGGGTACATCGATCAGTTCCGTATGAAAGAGCATCCGGTAACCGATACACCCGTAAAGAAGGAAGAAGAAAAGGAAAAGCCCGGTTTCTATCGGGGTCGTCGGAAATAACGTGCGCTTAGTCTCTCTCCACTCGATCCGGAGAGCGCGAAACAGGATAGACAGGCAGGATGGCATCATAGTATATGTTTATTTATTGTTGAATGGTTTATAATGGGGGACATCTGCAAGGGCGAGCAGTTCTTTGTCGCCGGAACTGTCGCCATATACATGCAGCGTCTCGGAGGCGAAATCCGGATATAGCCGGCGGAGCCTGCGTACCTTCTCACCTCCTTTACAGTTGGGCGTGGAAAACCGCCCGGTCAAAGTCTGCTCCCTAACTTCCAGCCCTGTTCCTTCCACGAGCCGGATTCCGACAGTTTGTGCCCAGGGGCGTATCCAGTCGGGCATGGACGCGCTGATAATGGCGATCTTGTTTCCTTCTTCCTGATGCCTGCGTATTTCTTCCAAGGCCGCAGGATAGACGAAAGCCGGTATACGGGAGGCATATTCGAGACAAGCCTGTTGGAAATCCTCCGTCTTCATTCCTCGCAGGAAAGAGGTGATCACAAGCTCTTTGGCCCGGTGCGTGGAGAGAATGCCCGTTAAGGCTGCTCCTTTCAGCAGGATAATCCAGGGGAGCCGCAGGAGGAAAGCCTTCCGTCCACAAGCCTGAATCAGAAAATCCGGCAAAGAGTCGCGGGAAATGATGGTTCCGTCGAAGTCGAATATTGCGATTGCCATATCAATAAATAAGTAAAGCGAATACGATAAACCAGCCGGCCACGGTCAACTGCAAAGTACGGTCCTGTAAGAGGATGTCGGTCGGGTTGCAATTGCTCTTCTCCACCAGGATGATTTGCAGATAGCGCATGATGCCTGCCAGTACGAAAGGAACTGTGGCATACAGGTATTCGCTGCTCCTCGACGTCACTTCGGGCGAAAGCGTATATAATATGTAAGTCACGGCTATGATGGAAGAGAGAAACGACAGGATCACGTTCAGGTAGTCGATCGTATATCCGGTAATATTCTTACGTGAAATCTGTCCGGTCTCCATGAAATTGAGCAAATCGTCCCGGCGCTTGGCAAAAGCGAGGAACAGGGAGAGGATGAATGTCATGATAATCAGCCAGTGCGAAAGTTCTATCTCCCCGGCGGCAGCTCCCGCTTCAAGCCGGATGATGAAACCGCAGGCGACAATCATGGCATCTATGATCTGTACCTGTTTGAGGTAAAGCGTATAGGCTAAGTTCAGGAGGATATATCCTCCTGACAACAACCAGATCTGGTTGTTGCTTGTATACATGAAGCTGAAACATAATGCACTCGTCGCATATAGCAGGAACATGAAGACAAGGGCGGCCATCGGAGAAACTTTCCGGGAGGCGATCGGACGGAATCGTTTGACCGGATGCAAGCGGTCTTCACCCGCATCCATCAAGTCGTTGAAAATATATACACCACTGGTGAGCAAGCAGAAACCGGCAAACAGGATTGCAACATTCCACAGCCTGTCCGTATCTCCTATCTCCTGTGCAAAAAACATGGGAAGGAACAAGATGATGTTTTTTACCCACTGGAAAGGGCGCATCAGAAGAAATAATGCTTTAACTTTGCCTGTCGATTGTATATCTTTCATACTCAAAAGACAAAAGTAGGAATTTTATTTGAGCATACAATAAAGTTCGGATTATTCAGTTTATAATGCAGTAGGAGCGGTTCGTGAATCGTCCCTACTGAATCGGAAAATAAATTTAAGGATAGACATATGATAAGTAAATTCAGAATCGGTGCACTCGTTATAATACTTAACTTCTTCGCTTCGGTTGCGATGATTTGGGGACAGGATAATCCTTCTTTGCTCCAAATGGCGGTTCCTTCGTTGAACATCGCTCCGGATGCACGAGGCGGCGGTATGGGAGACATGGGCGCGGCGACTTTGCCGGACATCAACTCGCAGTATTGGAATGCTGCCAAATATGCTTTTATGGGAAGTAAGGCGGGAGTCAGTTTGTCATATACGCCGTGGTTGCGTAAATTGGTCAATGATGTGGCCTTGGTGAATATGACCGGTTACTACAAATTAGGAAATAGCGATTTACAGGCTATCAGTGCATCTTTGCGTTATTTCTCGTTAGGTGAAGTGAATATATGGGAGAACATCGGGGATGTCCCTTATGGTTTGAACCCGTATGAGATGGCGTTCGACGTGGCTTATAGTCGCAAGCTGTCCGAGTCCTATTCAATGGCGGTAACCTTGCGTTACATCCGTTCGGATATGGGGACGGACCAGAATGACGAAAGCAATGCGGGCAATGCTTTTTCTGCCGATATTTCCGGTTATCTGGAAAAATATGTGCTGATGGGTAATGCCGAGGCATTGTGGAGCTTTGGTTTCAACCTGTCGAATATAGGGAGTAAGATCTCGTATGACGGGGGTAATACGAACCAGTACCTTCCGGCAAAGCTGACGTTGGGGACCGGTTTGCTTTATCCGATTGACGATTACAACCAGATCGGCGTTTATCTGGACCTGAACAAATACATGGTCCCGTATGCTCCGCAAAAGGAAGAAGGAGAGACTGATGCCGATTACCAGACGCGTGTGGACGACTATAAATCATGGTCGAGCCTTTCCGGTATGTTGAAGTCTTTTACCGATTCACCTAACGGCCTGCTGAAAGAGATCATGGTTTCGGTCGGAGCCGAGTATAGTTATAACCAGCAGTTCTTCGTCCGTGGTGGTTACTTTTACGAGAATGCGAATGTCGGTAACCGTAAATACTTTTCTGTAGGTGCCGGTTTCCGTATGAGCGTGTTCCAGTTGGATGCTGCTTATCTGATTAGTACGGTTCCGCAGAACCCGTTGGACCAGACACTTCGTTTCTCCCTGTCTTTTGATATGGACGGGATCAAGAACTTGTTCAGATGAAAGTTGAAAGTTAAAAGTTGAAAGTGATGAAAGTACGGGTTGGGTTTGGATATGATGTGCATGCATTGGTTCCGGAGCGTGATTTGTGGCTGGGCGGAGTGAAAATAGAGCATACGATGGGCCTGCAAGGGCATAGTGATGCGGATGTCTTGATTCATGCTATTTGTGATGCCCTGTTGGGCGCAGCTAATATGCGTGATATCGGTTATCATTTCCCCGATACGGCAGGTGAATATAAGGACATCGACAGCAAGATTCTGTTGTTCGATACAATGGAATTGCTTCGTGATGCCGGATATACATTGGGTAATATAGATGCGACTGTCGCCGCCGAACGTCCGAAACTGAATCCACATATTTCCGAAATGAAACGGGTGATGGCTGACGTCCTCCAAGTGGATGTAGAAGATATCTCCATCAAGGCGACGACAACCGAGAAGTTAGGCTTTACCGGACGACAGGAGGGAATAGCTGCATATGCAACGGTGCTGATACAGAAATAGTCTACCGCTTCCAGGTCTTTATCTTTAATAGTTTTAGAAGTTTCCCCTGGGTGAAAATTTATTTTCATGTATGGGATAATTTATTTTCTCTTATATGAAACAAGGGTTTCACTTACGGGTAACAAAGTGAAACTAATGTTGTATCTTGTTTATCCCGCCGTTAATTTGTAGATTTGACCCCATAAAGAAAAGATGAAATATGAAGAGTAACGATTGGAAGGACCGTCTGGGGATCATGTATTCTACGAACCCGGATTTTCAATATAATACAGGAGACGAAGAGGAAGAAGAAACGCTTCCGAAAGAGAAGCAGCTGCTGCGCATTGCTTTGGATAAGCGGAACCGGGGCGGCAAGGCCGTGACATTGGTAACCGGTTTCCGGGGAACGACCGGCGATTTGGAAGCACTTGGAAAATTTTTGAAAGTGAAATGCGGTGTCGGTGGCTCGGCTAAAGACGGGGAAATCATCGTACAGGGTGACCTGCGTCCTAAAGTGCTGGAAATATTGCAAAAAGAAGGCTATGTCAAAAGTCGTATAATCTGATCGTATGCTGACAGTCTACAGAGCTTCCGCCGGAGCCGGGAAAACGCACAAGCTGACCGGTGAATATCTGACTTTACTGTTTACGGGACCGGGCGCTTTTCGCCGTATCCTTGCCGTGACCTTTACGAACAAGGCGACAGACGAGATGAAGACACGTATTGTCGACGAACTGTACAACTTGGCTTCCGGAAGGAAATCGGATTATGTGGAATTGCTGAAGTCCACTTATTCGTTGACGGAGGTCCAGGTGCGAAAGCAGGCGGCTAAAATATTGATCGATATCCTACACGATTATTCTGCTTTCAATATTAGTACGATCGATCGCTTTTTTCAGCAGACCATGCGTGCCTTTACACGCGAGATTGGTTTACAAGGTGGTTATGGGATCGAGATGGACCAGGAGCTGGTGCTCACAACAGCAATCGATAATCTGTTGTCGGATCTCGAAAAGCCTGAAAGCAAGGACTTGTTAGGCTGGCTGCTCCGGTTTGCGGAGGATAAGATAGAGAGCGGAGGGGAATGGAACCTGCGTAAAGATATTATGGCCCTGAGCCGTGAGGTCTTCAAGGAGAGCTATAAGGCTTTCAGTGAAGCGGTCGGCCGGGATATAGAGGACAAGAAAGCGCTGGAAGATTACAAGAACGAGCTGTACGGCATCATCCGTTCGGTAGAAGCGACTGCTAAAGAATTGGGAGAACGCGGCCTGGCGATCCTGAATAAATATGGGCTTAAAGTCACCGATTTTAAAGGGGGCAGCCGTTCGCCTCTGACGCTTCTCGACCGTCTGGTGCAGGGAGAGATGAAAGAGCCGTCCGCTACTTTTATCGGTTTGGCGGATAATCTGGACGGCTGTTTCACGAAAACGGTTTCGCTCGGTACCCGACAGATCATCGGATGTGCCTTTGAGGATGGTTTGAACGATTGCATCAAAGGAATTATTTCCCTGTTCGGTAATCTGACTGCCTATAATACTGCTCGTGAAATTGTCCGTTATTATTATACGTTGGGGATCCTGACCGATGTGTCCCGCCAGATAGCCGCTTATCGGGAAGAAAAAAATGTGATGTTGATTGCCGACACGACCGAATTGCTCAGTAAGGTGATCGAAGGCAGCGATGCTCCTTTCATCTATGAAAAAACCGGTACACATGTCGACCATTATATGATAGACGAGTTTCAGGACACCAGCGGAATGCAGTGGAACAACTTCCGTCCGTTGATCGAAGAGAGCCTTGCACATAGCCGGGATAATTTGATCGTAGGAGATGTGAAGCAAAGTATCTACCGTTTCCGTAACTCGGACTGGAAGTTGCTGGACGAACAGGTACAAGCCGACTTTTCCTCCGAAGAAATCCATGAAGAGACGCTAAAGGATAACTGGCGTAGTTGCCGGAATATCGTGGAGTTTAACAATGCCCTTTTTACGACACTTCCGGGTGTCCTGCAGGCTGTCTATAATGAAGCGCTGTCCGTCTCTTCCCTGAGCGAGGAACAACGAGCGGCTTTTTTCACTAAGATCATGTCCGCCTATGATAAAAGTTTCCAACAGGTTCCTCCCCCTTTCATGCAGAAAGACGGGCATGTACGGATTGAATTTCTCTCCGGAGATAATGAGAAAGATTGGAAAGAGGAAGCTCTCGGACGTTTGCCCGGCGTGTTGGAGAAATTGCAGGATAACGGATATGCGCTAAAAGACATTGCTATCCTTGTTCGCACCAATCAGGAAGGGGCACAGGTGGCAGATACTTTACTGGCTTATAAGGAAGAGCATCCTTCCAACCGCTACAACTACGATATTATTTCGGATGAGGCTCTGTTTGTCAGTGGTTCGACGGCAGTCCGTTTCATGGTTTCTTTGTTGCGTTACCTGAAGAACCCCGAAGACCGGACGAACGGGCAGATCGCTTTATATTCCTATCAAGTGTTGAAAGGGAGATTTGGTGTCGAAACTCCGGCTTTTCCACCGGAAGTCGTCTCTGTCCTGCAAATCCTTTCCCGCCAGTCCCTCTATGAAATAACGGAAGGTCTGTTCCGCCTTTTTGCCGACGACTTTCCCGAAAATGAGCAGGTTTTTGTCCAGGCTTTCTTGGATATGGTGTCCGAATATACCCAGAAGGAGAGCGCAGACCTGAACCGTTTCCTGAGATGGTGGGACGAGACAGGTTGCCGTAAAACGATTGCCACGCCTGACGGACAGAATGCGATCCGTATCTTGACGGTCCATAAGTCGAAGGGGCTGGGCTTTAGGGTGGTGATTATGCCTTTCGGAGATTGGGAGATCGACCATAAGCCGACAAAGCCCGTTATCCTTTGGTGCCACCCGGAGAAGAAGCCGTTTGACCGCCTGCACTTAGTTCCTGTCCGTTACGGACAGATCCTGAGTAGCACGATTTTCGCCAAGGATTATTTCAAGGAGCGCTTGCATGCTTTCATCGATAACTTGAACACCTTATACGTCGCTTTTACCCGTTCGAAAGAAGAACTGATCGTATTCTCCCCCCGTCCGAGGAAGATCAACAAGGAAGGTAAGGTTGAGAAGATAACTTCCATCGCCGATCTATTGTGGGCGGGGGTGGAGACGGATATCGAGGATGATACCTTTGAAAGGGGCGAATGGTGGCATCCAGCTTCGGGTAGAACGGCAGAAGATACCCTGGAGGAAATCCCCATGAGCCGCCTGTATTCCGTTTCCCCGGATGATCGTTTACAATTACGCCTGCATGGGAAAGGATTCTTTTTCGATAATGCCAGGCGGAAGCACGGTACCTTGATGCATGAGGTATTGAGCCGGATACGTACGCCGAAAGATATTCCCGCTTCGGTCGAAAGTTATCGGTTAGCCGGGGTGATTAACCGGGAGGAAGCGGCGGAGTTGATCAGCCGTCTGGAAGAATTATTGCAAGCGGAGGAGGTAAAGGCTTGGTATGATGGTTCCGCCCGTGTCTTGAATGAAGTGGATATCCTGTTCGGTAAAGGCTTGTCTAAACGTCCGGACCGGGTGATGATAAAAGATAACAAGGTAATTGTCGTGGATTATAAATTTGGCGAACGGCAAGATAAGCGCCATCCTAATCAGGTAAGAAATTACCTGCAATTAATTCGTAAAATGGGTTTCGAGCGGGTCGATGGATACCTTTGGTACGTAGAGTTAGGCAAAATAGAGGCAGTGAATAAGTGATATATTTTTGATATTCGGTAAAAATGAATATTTTTGCAGATTCTTAGTATAAAACGATACAGTCAAAGAAGAATGAAAGTACATAAAGAAGGAACCGGTTTACTGCTTACGTTGTTTACAATATTATTT
>OHTA01001190.1_pt1 | contig 13983 bp, 13 predicted proteins | sample 1578851 | NCBI WGS metagenome assembly OHTA01 (sample SAMEA3879578, study PRJEB24766) | human gut metagenome | biome: human-associated habitat; feature: feces | place: USA | collected 1985/1987 | reverse complement strand
TGTGAGCAGATCTCCGTAATACCAAACCTCCAGCAGTTCATTGCCAGTGGTAGAAGAAAGTGTCACGGTGGGCAGGCGTTTCTGCGCCCACTCTTTCACATGGCCTTCCAACCAGGAAGGATATCGGGGAGAGGATGTGAGTATGACTTCCTTTGGAGATACACCGTGTGTGCGGTTCCACGGCTCCATGTCTAAGCTGACCGTCCAGTCGCCGTCAATATATTTCATTTTGGAATTGGCCTTGATGTAGTCCTCTCCCAATAGAGCAATATCTGCCTTGCTGTACCAAGTCTTCATGGTGATACCGTCGCCTCTTAGGATCTCGCAGCAAATATGATCCTCCGGCCTTGCGTTCCGTAGTTTGAGCATACGCAAAATTTCCGTATCTTCCGAGGTGATCTCTCGGAATGTAAATTTGAATGACATTTTGTTGCCTCCTTATAACACCCAGGCCATGATGCTGGTTACAATCAGCACAATCCCCAGTAGAAAGAAGATCACCCGCCGAGAACCACGACCATAGCGGTGAGAGTCCGGTTTGCCGGTGGGGTCGCAGAGCCAGTTCCAGTTCATGATCGCCCCGATCAGCAGGACAACACCAATAATCAGGGTTACCCAGTTCCAATGTTCCTGTAAAAAAGCCGTGATTTGCTCGCTGTTCATTTAGGTTTTCTCCTCTCCTTATCCCTGCATATCTGCACCAATGGGGCCTTTTTTCAGTGTCCCATCTACCATGACTACATGGCCCCAGAACATATCATCATCCTCATACCAGGCGGTAAATCGTCCGCCAGGAGATACTGTAAACTCGGTGAGCAGGATGCGCCGGGCGAACTCATCCTCGGTGATGGGGTCTTTCTCCGGGTCTCGGTCAGTCTGGTCATTGTCGGCCAGCCATTCGTTGGCCTGAGCCGTGAGCTTCTGGGCAGCCATAGTTCGCAGAGACTTATCCCAGACTTCCTGATCTGCCAGCAGTTTCTTCATCACATTGGTCACGCGGGTCCAGGACGCTTTCTTTTCAATCTCCACATCCAACGAGATCTGGACTTCTTTTCCCATCCACTTACAGGTCCCATCGAATGTGCTCATCTCACGATCCAGCGTGATGGTTCCCAGCGCTTCATCTTCAATAACAATGGGCTTTATGTACTCCGCCCAGATATCGTCCAGAGCCGGGCAGGAAACATCCTCCTCCAGCACTTCGGTAACATACCACTGGGGTTCGTTGAGCGCAGTACCTTTCCAGCCTCGAACTTTGATACGATAGACCTTTCCTTTCGCAAATCGATTGGAATATTCGCCGGCTTCTCTTTCTTTATCTGTCAATGGCCAGTTCAGGTAACAGCGGTCAGAGATCACTTGTCCAGTCTGTACATCTGCCATAGCAAGGGCACAGGTATGAGCTGACCAGAAGTTATCCAGAAATGTTTTATCAGCACTGGTGCCGCTTTGGATCAGCGCCAATTTTTCCTCATCATCTGAGTTATAAAGGGCAATAAAGTCCTTAACTGTTCTCTTTTTCATAATGTTCCACCTCAGTGAAATATCTGTTCATACCGCTCCCGCAGCTGTGCAGGAGCTGCCTTGATGACCTTGCGTCCACCATTTTGCGCAGCTTGCCCCCAAATGCCCCAAAGCACATCTTGCCAGAGAAAGTCCTGGGATCTTTTATCCTGGCGATTTTCTTCCGGCAGGTAGTCCTCTAAATGACCCTTGACTTCCATCAGAGCATTCAGACTTTCCTCATTAGCAATCAGAGTACGGAACTCCTTGGCTGGTTTCATACCTTGCATAGACTGGACGCCGTGGACCAATACAGACACAGTCTGTTTCGTAAATCCGAACTTCTTGATGAAAACATGAACAAACTTCTCCTGTAAAGAGGAATGTTCATCATCACACAGATCCAGATAGTCGCACACCAGCGAACACCACTGTGGTCCCTCCAGCCCCAGAGCAAACACAGCAAATGTGCCGGGCATTGCACAGAATTCATCCGCGAGGTTTTGGTAGTATTCATACTCCCGCATAGCCAGACGAGCGTATCGCTCCATAGCCGGATGCAAATTTGGGTATTGCACAGCGCAGGCAAAGAGCTGATTGACTCCCTTCTTGGGCAAGCCGGGAATGGGCAGGTAGAGTTTTTCCTTTCCACGGAACTCCACCGAGTAACTGCGGGGAAATTCCTCCTGCTCCAGCACCGCGCACAGGTAGTCCAGGATTTCAGCATAGCACTCCTCAGTGGAGTCCCTGGCGGTGATGCGGATGGCGGCAAAAGCATCATTGGCCGATGCGGCGAAATGCTCCGTTTTACGCTGCTGAATGTCCTTTGGCAATTTGCCGCTGCCGCCTGTTTTTAGCTGTTTTACCATATTCGGGCGAATCTGGGAAACCAGATTGAGGTAGTGTTCGGTTGTAATGGTATTATAGCTGGCTCCATACACCGTATAACAGACCGCGACATAACAGGTAAAGCGCAGCAGGTTCTCGTCCACATCTTCCGGCTGCAGTTCTGGCCACACGGTACAAGGCGGGTAAGGCGTAAAATCATCCTCTTTTTCTCCAACCTCAAAATACCTCTCCTGAACTTGGTGTTTGATGTATTGCTCCAGTGTGTAATCAATCTCTTTCCAGCCCACCAACCGCCGCAGTGCATCGCAGAATACAACCGCCTCCTCGTAGGGAAACCCCTTCAAAGGCAGCTTGGACAGATACCGATCCAGCAGTTGGCTGGGAAGAAAGGGCGTTCCGCTTTGGTTCCGAACTACCATCGGGTAGCCGGAATGATTTTCTTTTGCGGTTCCATCCAACACATCCTGAATGCACTGATCGGCGTGTTCCAGCACTTCTGGATTCGTATCTGGTTTATGAATCAGGTAATAACGGCCATGTACGCCATCACGTTTCGGTAAACTCATTTTAAATCACCTCTCAGGTCTGTTGATGCTGCATAGAAACAATTTGGCACTCTGGGCAGAACTCGATATAAAGAGTTCCTTCCGTGCCGTCCATCACGGTATCCCATTGAATTTGGGCAAGGTATTTCATCGGCTTTCCGCAGTGCGGGCAAGTGGTATATTCCGCATCCTGTACCCAGTTGGCAAAGCCTCCTACCGTATTCACATCCTCGCAGCCGGCACCGTAGAACAGGGGTACTGGTGCTTTCCCCAGTACAAAGGGATTTTCAGTGAGGGCTTTGTAGTCCTCCGATCGCACATAGCAATCTGTCTTTTCCGCACCGTCAAAGAGTTCTGAGGGGAATACCTTTGCGCCGCCGTCCAGAGTAAAGCTGTTAAATGCGGGACCTTTTAAAAATCCGACACAGTTGGGACAGCAGGTGGCAGTTAATATACCATCCAGCCCCAGAAATTTAAGCCGTTCATCCCGACCATCCAACACAAGCATATCCACCATTTGGCAGCCACAGTGAGGGCAGGTGTCTTCTCGTGCTCGACCGATGCGAACAGGAGTTGCTTCGTCAGGATCCCCCTTGACCATGGGATAACAGGTATCGAAATTGAGTTGTGTCCGATGACCTTCTTTGTCAAAGGTCCATCCACCGATCTGTGCATAGTTGGATGGATCCACATATAATCCTTTGCGCCATGGCCGAGGATTTCGTTCTAACTCTAACAGTGTTTCCAAAGCTTTATCGTCTCCTTGCATAGCAAGGCAGGACATGAGGATCCCAGCTTCATGGGAATTATCTGTTTCCAATAAAGCAGAAATCAGACCATCCCGAACATCTGCCGGGGCACGGTAATAAATCTCACAGGGCCAGAACACCTCAGCGGCCAGTGCCGCCCGCTGAATCTCCGGGGTGATGGCATCACGGTAACTGAGCAGCTGCCAGAAGTCTGTGAGTTCCGGATCCTCCATATCATTCAGCTTTTGGATATTCTTAATCAATCCGTTTTGCTTTTCTTTGATTTGTTCTGTTGTCCATTCCATGATTTCTTTTCGGTTTTGCTCAGACTGACATTTCCAGCATAAACCTTCATATCGTAATGGTGTTCCGCAAATTGGACACTGGTACTTCAATTTCATACTTTTCGTTCCTTTCAACCAAAAATAAAAAGGCGCCTTGTATCATCCTGCCAAATGGACAGGCTGACGCAAGGCGCTAAAAAGCACGGAGACAAGGAATCACATCTTTTCATGTGATTCCTAAAGTAAACAAATTTGTATACTGAAAAATCTGGGTGTATTCTTTTTTCTATCATAGGAAGCTACTAACTCTTAACCATTGTTATAGAGTTTCCTTTCTCATCTTTTTAATCTTCTTTCTATCATTATTAAATTGTATATAGTTTAAGGTTACATTTAGCATGTTGTATTAACATAAAATGCTTCCTGGTTCAACTACTTTATCACTTTAATTTACGAAAACAATGAGACGATAGATCTCACACCGCTTCTTAAAAAACCTTTGCAGATAAAGACTTTGTTCAATTATAAATTGGTGTGAAATGCCAACCATTTATTCCCGTAAGTATCAAAATAAAACCTTTGACCAAAATCGTTTTCTACAAAACGATTTTTTACATTGTACCATCCTCGAAGCTCTTGGCGCAGCGTTTCGTCTTTTGAAATTGGTTCTAACCAAATGCGTGAACAATTTTCAGTTTCCGAACGAGTCAAAGGCTTTTCCAGAGGATAACTTCCTGACTGGAAAGCAGGGAGTAGCATAGAGATTTGCATAACATCAGAAAATGCTAATTCACTACCATCAGTAAAACAAATCTTATGATTCACAGCGTCAACTAGTCCCCATCGTGACTGATTCACATAAACCGGACATTCGTGTAGGAATTGCAACATATGTGGATCGACAGATTCAGATACTTCATATAAAGGATTTAGTTGATCCGTTCGTCCAAGGAGGTAGTCAACAGAAACGCCATATAGATCCGCCAGCTTTTCTATAGCCTCGACAGAAGGAACTCTTCGACCTGACTCCCAATTGCTGAGTGTGGTTTTAGAGACAAATAATTCTTCTGCAGCTTCCGCTAAATTTTTTCCAGACTGGATTCTTGCGTCACGAAAGCGGTATGGCATAATCAGTCACCTCCAGTCTATTGTATATTGACTTGCCAGTGTTTTCTATTTATTGGGTTTCACATTTTTAATGTATTTTCCGCTTTTAATACGAGCATCCACAGGTTTTTCAGCGTCATCAGGAATCAGCCATACATTTGCTTTTTTCTCTGCTCCTGGAACGCGACCTTCGGCGCACAGTATAGCAACACGGCGTTTTGATAAATTCCACTTTTCTCCAGCTTCAACTGATGTCATAAATCCCATGGAAATGCCCTCCTTTCAATCACTACTTATATTATATTCATTATGGCGAACAATATCAAGCTGTTTACAATAAATTTTAGAAATTAGTTTATATAATGTTACAATTCAATAATTCAATCGGTGTAATAAGGTATCTATAAAGGTGTACCTTTGTGGAAATGAAAAAACAAAAATAAAATGACATCGATAAGCGTCCATAAAAGTCTATTTTAAGTATTCGGATATATCTATAAATAAAATAGCCTTTACGGACAGATTTCTGAAAGGAGATCCTATGAAAAAGATATATGGATATGCGAGAGTGTCAACCCGCGAACAAAATCTCGATAGACAGATAAAAGCGCTTCTTGAAAGAGGAGTCGATGAAAGAGATATTGTAACTGACAAAGCCAGCGGCAAATCTTTGGAGCGCGAAGGTTATCAAATGCTGAAGTCCAGAATGCTGCGAGATGGAGATGTATTGGTGATCAAATCATTAGATCGATTGAGTCGAAACAAAACTCATATCAAACAGGAACTGGAATATTTTAAGAATCACCATATCCGTGTAATGGTTATCGACCTCCCGACGACCTTAATTGAATTACCGGAGGGACAAGAATGGATTTTTGAAATGATCAATAATATTCTGATTGAAGTGTTGGCAAGTATTGCAGAGCAGGAGAGACTTACTATTAAGCAAAGGCAAGCAGAAGGAATTGCCGTCGCAAAAGAAAAAGGAAAACACCTTGGCCGACCAAAAGCAGAGTTTCCACCAGACTGGAATGAGATCTATCATGCATGGAAGAGAGGAGAACTGACAGCAGTTGCTGCTATGAATGAACTCAATATGAAGCGCAGCACATTTTATAAATTAGCAAAGATGCAGGAGGATCAAAAATGAAGAAAAAACTAATAGGCACCATACTGACATTGCTATGTACCGGCGTGGTGGCATTCTCTGGATGGCAGGTTTATAAAATCATGTCCGAATATCAGTCTGGAGAAAAAGTGTATTTAGAGCTTGAGGAGTATGTTTCCCCGCCGACTGAAGAAAAAAATACAGATCACCAAACGGAATCATCTGAGTCTGAAAACAAGACGATATTACCTGTTGTCGAGTTTGAGAAACTGAAAAGCATAAATAACGATTTTGTTGCCTGGATATATTGCGAAGGAACTGCAATCAATTATCCAGTTGTGCATTATAAGGATAATACTTATTACCTAAAGCACATGTTCGATGGCAGTTATAATAGTGCTGGCTGTATCTTCCTTGATTGCAGAAACTCTTCAGATTTTACGGATGAGAACAACATAATATATGGGCACCACATGAAAAACAACTCTATGTTTTCCAGCATCACGAAATATAAGCAGCAGGCGTATTATGATGAACATCCGGAATTACTGCTAATGACACCGGAACAAAATTTTAAAATTGAGCTTTTTTCCGGATATGTGGCTAATGTAGAAGATGAAGCTTGGCAGCTCATCTTTGATAGTGAAGAAGACCGCGCTGTATGGATAGAGCGAACGATTGAAAAATCCACTTTTAATAGCCCTGTCATCCCCGCAGCCACTGATAAAATTATTACGTTATCCACCTGCAGTTATGAGTTCGATAATGCACGATATGTATTAACAGGGGTTTTAACGCCAATTGAATAAGATCCACCAATCACCCTATTATAAGTTTATACTTAAATTTATTACTCATTTATAATTACCGAAAAAGCAAAAAAGACAACGCAGTTATCTGCTGTTGTCTTTTTTGTTTGAGATATAATGCTTTATTTTTTGGATCGGGGAAAAACATCATGTTTGTTAAGATAATTTAGACTATTTTCTGTTGTACAAATATATACCGGAGAGGATCAGCAGAATAGAAGTGATCATCGTGCAAAATCCACCTGCCAAATAATACATTATAAAAAATTGTGTCAGAGTACAAGAAACGGGGAAACGGGACAATATGGAAAGATTTTGTGGTGCTATATTCCACAATTCCTGAGGAAAAATTCTATAAAAATCCCAGAATTCTTTTCCGTACATCACAGCCCAGAGAAGAAGTGTGATACAAACTGCAGCCAACACCTTCTCACACAGAACTCCTTTTCGACCTTTTTTTGCAGAACGGAGTAAGGGTATCATTTTAGATTTTCGCTCATATGCACTATTCGCGCCCAAAAGCAATAATAATGCCCCCAAAATCAAAAGAAGAGATTTAAGTCGAACGATTTTTGCTGGTTCCCCATAAACACTTTGGTATGGTGTTTCATCCAGCAAAAAGGGTGTAAACCCCTGTATTTCACTTTGTTGTTTTAGAGTTTCTGCTCGACTTTCAACTTCATCCAAAGCTGCGAGTTTTATCTGTGCGATATTCCCTTCGAAACTGATTGACATATATTCACCACGCGGAATTTCACCGTTAGAATAAGCTTCCTTTGCCTGTTCCATAGTCTCAATAGTTTTTTTCTGTTCCTCCTGCAATCGATCAATTTCCGAAAAGGTTTTGCTTGTGATTTCTCCTTGTAATTGAACAAGATACTGCCGTTCATAGGCAACCTGTTCACTTCCAGACCGCAGGGGAACACTGTGTTCAATTCCCAACGCAAGATAAACAAACAAAAGTAAGATGACGATTCCTCTTTGAGAAAACAAGATTTTATATACTTCCCGACCCCAAAGAGGAAGATGTTTCAGGCATCGATCTAAACAGTTTCCCAAACGGCGTGTAAATATATCTATCCATGATGTTCCCTGAGCTGGACGACGAAAACACTGCTGTGCGATACAACCACTGCTCATCACAAAGATCAAGGGTAAAGCAGCTAATTCTGATACTCGGCGTATTCCTACGGGAAATCCAAGAATATCCACATTGAGATAATGAGTATAGAGGGGAGCTATGTGAAAATATGTGCAGAGGTTTAAATATTTCAAAATGTTGTAGGCACTTTGTTCCGGAAGAAAGTGATGAAGTCCGTATTCGATCAATAGAAACGCAATACCAATAACCACTCCGTAGCGTGCATCGGAAAGTGCTCCTAATAAAAGCCAAAGTATAAGCCCCAACAGGAAAGCAGATCCAATTCGGAGAACTATATATTGGATCAAAAAACCACCAATGGAAATTGGAACGGGATACTCCTGTAAAATGGGGATAGACTGGACACTGATATGAAGATTTCCGATACCTCCGTAAAGAATTGATCCAAGAAGAACATTGCTTCCGTAAAGCAAAAGTGTTCCCGTAACAGAAAGAAACAAAAGTATTCCCAAGCGATGCAGTGCCAAGGAGCTTCTGCCCATCTGTAAACTGTAGACAAGTCCCCAAAGCTCACGTTTTCGCTCTGCCAAAAAGCATAGTGCAACCACTATTAGCAGAAGAATCAGAAACAGATCGCTGCCGCTGTAAAGAAGAATACCCTCTATTGCCCCTGTATTCTCTAAAGAGAGAGGCACATTCTGTAAACTCTGAAAGTCATCTGCCGTTTTTAGTATGTTTCGTGAAGAAAAGCTGTTTTCATCTCTAAAAATGGGGAATGTCAGCATATAATCCTTGTTCTTTTCAATTGACTGCAAATATTCTGGAAAGTTCATCAGCGATTCCGAACGTAAAAAGAGGGTATGAACAGCCACATATTCTCGATAAACATCTTCTTGGGTGGTTGATCCGTCTATAATGTTTTCCGACACTTCCAGGTGCTGTTTTGCATAGTCCTCCCATTGTGCTCTGTCAAAATCACTATCTCTTTGTCTCATATAGAGTATACAGCCATCCCATAACAAGGATAGTCGCTCCATTCTTTCTGTTAGGGTGGAGACGATTTCTTGTAACGATAGACTTTTTAATTCATCAAGAACGGTAATGTATTCCTTGTTAAGTTCATTTAATGGAATTTGTGGCAATTCCTCTGACTGAGAAATTCCTTCCTCCGTCACTACCACACTATGTGAAAGTTGAGACTCGGGGCCGGACAAATCCAGACCCAGACTGCGGTCAAACTGAACTTTCAAAAAGAAAATTCCATTTAGCAGGATAACACAGAGCAGCAGGCAAAGAAAACGGCCTGAAAAAATCGTTCGTTTCCATTCCATCATTGTGATTCCTCCAAGTAGTAGAGGTACACATCTTCCAATGTAAGCCGATCTGCCACGTTTTTGCTTTCCGGCGGCAGGTCATCTCCTACCAGTCGAGCTACCGTATGTCCCTGACGTCTCGACACATTGCCCACCTTATAACGACTTTCCAGTTCCGGTAGTTGCCCTGGGTCACAGGGCAATTCCCGCACCTTATCCGCAACGCTCATCAGCAGCTCTTCCGTACTGCCCATCCGAACAAGCTCTCCATTTTTCATAAGCAGGATTTTATCAGAAATAAACTCAATGTCGCTCACGATATGAGTGGCAAGCAATATAATCCGTCCTTGAGAAAATTCCGAAATCAGATTTCGGATCCGGATACGTTCTTTTGGATCAAGTCCCGCTGTTGGTTCGTCTAAGAGCACCACTTTAGGATTTCCCAAAAGAGCCTGAATCAACAGCACACGTTGTTTCATGCCACCGGAGAGACTGGTCATCTGTTTATGACAAACATCAGAGAGATTGGTCTTTTGAAGAAGAATTCTGATTTCTTGGTCTGCCTGCTTTTTTGGAATTCCTTTCAACTGAGAAAGATAGCGGAGAAAAAAATCTACGGTCATACGATCGTAATAGCCTTGTTGTTGAGGCATGAAACCCAACACTTTCCGAAATTTTCTCCCTAGAGATAGAATTTCTTGGCCGTTCCAGAGTATTTCCCCGGTTGATCGTTTCAGATTGTCACTAATAAGATTCATTATGGTACTTTTCCCCGCACCGTTTGCACCTAAAATTCCATATATCCCCGGTGTAAAGGTTACACTTAACTGGCTTAATGCGGTAAAGTTGCCGTATTTCTTTGTTAGATTTCTCAGTTTTAACTCCATTATCCGATCTCTCCATACTGAGTTTCTGGTTCCTTATAATCAGAACCAGAGTTGGGCCAGTCCATAATTTCTTTCAAGCTTCCGTTTTGCAGGTCCAACTGATAGAGATTATTCTGCACGCTCATTTCTTGTCCCCGGCTACCAAGCAAATAAAGCTTACCATTATCAGCAAATACCAACTCAATGCAATATGTATTTGAGTGTAGTTTGAAGATTTCTGAGAGATCCAGTTTTTGCTGGAACTTACCACTGTAATTATAGACGGAAACTGTGTTGCTATCTTTTTGTTCGTTCAGAATAAAAATAAAATCTTTGGTGAAGAGCCCTGTTCCGCCACTTCCTACATCCGTATCTTTTAGTAGCGGCGTGGTGCACTGTAGGATCTTCGCTGCTTCACCGCTATCATCGTTTTCAAACCCGTTTAATTCGACTTTCCATACTTGACCACCAGACGTATAGTAATAAAGTATGCCATTATTTATATACCACTTGGCGTTCCCATCGAGAATAATATCCTCTGCACCCAACTCCAACAAAATCTTGGAGTTCCAGAGTTTTTCTGCCTCGCTATCATTTAGACGGTAGAGAGTATCAACATATCCTTCCGAGGTAAGCGCTCGATGCATGGCATAAACCGTATCCTCATCTGCCCAGAATTTCCAATGGCTTTCCTGAACGCCCTCCCGTGATTCCTTCATCAGCACCTTAGCTTCTGATACATCCTGTCCAAGCTTTGCTGTACAAATCCGATCTCCGTCCTTAAAATAGACCATACCGTTATATAAAATTGGACTGGCAGTGGACATGAATGTAATAGTGGAATTATCAGATTTTAATGGTGACTCTAGATTCTGTATCTGTTTTCTTCCGGTACCATCCGGATTCATAGAAAAAAGTCTCAAGCCTTCTCCATATCCGTCACTGTTTGCAAAGTAAAGCTTATCTCCGTAAATTGTCAACATTGAACTGTTAATCCATGCATTACAATTATCGTCTCTATGTTTACAGTTGGGTTTACTGCAAACTGGAATCATACGTCCGCTTTCTGGTTCCAGATAATACAATAGTCCTTCGTTTTCCAGATAATATCCGCCACTGCCTTTACACATTTTATTAAGGCGGAACACATCCGACACGTTCATGGTTTTCTGAAAGCCAAGCTTCTCATCTTCTGCCAATGAAGTTTCTCCGCTGGGATTTTGGATTCCGGAAGAATTATTTTCCGAATCAGAAGGGATTTGTGTTGATGTGTTTCCCTGTGTGGTGCTACTTTCATTTTTATACATCGGATCGCTCAATCCGCATCCAGAAACAAGTAACATTATTGACAACAACACTGCCGACGTTCTAATCAATTTCCTTTTCATAGTTTCCTCCATAGAAAATAAGATTCAGATGCCAAGTAAATTCTCAGCATCTGAATCTTACCAGGGGAATCTCAATATTTTCTCAACTGCAGGAAATTTCTACAGTGATTTTTGCACCAACTTCATCGTTGTTTTCAATGGAAAGAGTACCTCCGTGTTTTTGACACAGAAGGTCACAAATATAAAGTCCAAGACCAAAATGAGTAGCCTTTTCGCTGTTGTTTCCTCGATAGTAAGGTTGTACCGCTAATTTCAAATCATTGGAGGAAAATCCTGGCCCATCATCTATGAATGTCAATGTGAGTGTATCCTTTTGTCTTAATACAGTAACTTTTAACATATCCTGTGTATATCGTAAAGCATTAGAACAAAGGTTTTCGCAAATTTGGGATAATGCTTGGCTATCTATATTTAAAGAACCTTCCGGAAGTTCACTTATTATTTCTACCTTTTCTGGTGCAAATAGTCCAAATACAATGTCAGAAAGCATTTGCATAAAATCGGATGGAGACATTTGTTCAGGTTGAATTTCATAGTCCTCAAGCTTTTGAATGGAATTCATTGTTTTTACATAGTCGTGAATGCGGGCCACTTGACGAGAAATGGTTCGGACAGATTCAACCAGTTCCGCTCGGGAACATTTTTCATCGGGAAGATCCTCCAACAACATATCGGTATGTCCTTGTAAGATTGTAAGAGGAGTTTTGAGGTCATGGGAAAAAGCTGCGTTCAGACGTTTTCGCTCTTCCGTTGCCCGCCATAGCTCTGTTTCATTTTTCACCAGTTCTTTTCGCATTTCTTCAAAGGAACGGCAGAGCCGTCCGAATTCATCCTGACCACAGTCTGCAACCTCAAATCCTAAATCGTGTTTAGCAATCTTTTCCGTAGCCTCAGTCAATACCCGAAACGGAGTTCGAATTTTCCAAAAATAGAATGTTATCGCCGCAAGTAACAAGAAAACCGTATACCAACAGATTGCAGCCATTTCTTCTGTATGCTCATAAAAACTATATTTCTGCTGATCCTCTTCACTAAATGCTGAAGGAGGCAGCTGTATAAGTTGAAATTTCTCAGTATCCTCTCCAGGTACTGCCTCAACCAAACCTTCAGAATCGTTTGCCGGTTTCAAATCATCCAGATCAATTTCTACATATTTCTCCTGAATCATTGCTTGCCCTGACTGAGCGAATCTCATGGTAATGTTGGTGAACAGTAGTGCCAGCAAAATAGCTGTGATACTGCATAACATAAAGGCCACAGGTATGGGGATTTTCTTCCAACAAGATTTTATTTTATCCATTTATAACCCAACCCCCAGACCGTTTCAATAGGGTTTATACATCCTGCTTTCCCGAATTTTTGTCGAATTTTTCGAATATGCTCCATAATGACATTATCGTCACCACAGGCCTCTAATCCCCATATTGTTTCGTAGATATAGCTGCGACTGAATACCTGTCCTGAATTCAGGGAAAGCATTCTAATAATTTCAAATTCTTTACGGAGAAAGTGCATTGATTCTCCACGAACAAGAACCTCTTGTGCGGAATAGTCAACTGTAATATCGCCAAACACTTTTCTTTGGATTTGTTTCTCTCGATGTTCTCGGCGCAGATGGGCGTCAATTCGTACTTTCAATTCAGCCAGGGAAAAAGGCTTTGTGATGTAGTCGTCTGCGCCGTTTTCCAACCCGGTCACCTTGTCGATCTCGCTGGACTTCGCCGACAGCATAATGACCGGTATCTCTGCGGTAGCGTCGTTGCCCTTGAGCCGCTTTAAGATGGAGATGCCGTCCTCATCGGGGAGCATGATGTCCAGCAGGATCAGCGCCGGCTTGTCGTCCCGGAGCCGGTGAAAAAAGCTTTTTCCGTCCGGGAATCCCTCGGCGGTATAGCCGCCGGACTGCAAAGCGCAGGTGATAAGCTCCCGGATCCCCGTATCATCCTCTACACAAAATATATTTGCCAACTTACATTTCCTCTTTCTTTCCCTGTCGGATCTCCCGGCGCATTGCCGAAACAGCAACTTCGATGGCGTGCGTCATGTCGCCGGCGGCGTGTGCATTGTCCCGCACCACCGCCTGGCGCTCCTGGTTCCACAGCATTTGCAGGATAGTGGCACACTTCACCCGGCGTGTCGCCGCCACGATGAACAGCGCCGCCGATTCCATCTCCGATGCCAGCGCTCCGGCGGCTTTCCACGCCTGCCAGTTCTGGAGCAGGGTCTGTGCGGCAGGCATGGTCTCCGGGGAATGCTGCCCGTAGAAAGAGTCCTTGCACTGCACCACGCCGGTACGATAATCATATGCAAGCTCCTGTGCGGCGCAGACCAGATGCTGTGTCAGACCGAAGTCCGGGACA
>OHTA01001189.1_pt1 | contig 13991 bp, 10 predicted proteins | sample 1578851 | NCBI WGS metagenome assembly OHTA01 (sample SAMEA3879578, study PRJEB24766) | human gut metagenome | biome: human-associated habitat; feature: feces | place: USA | collected 1985/1987 | reverse complement strand
TCCAGTTCTTCTGCTGGGTGGCAACGCGCTCAATGTAATCCAGACCGTCCAGACCATCGATCAGCTTATCGGCATAAGCGGTGATCTTGAGCATCCACTGGCTCTTGACACGGTGAACGACCTCGCTGCCGCAGCGCTCGCACACGCCGTTGACAACTTCCTCGTTGGCCAGCACGCACTTGCAGCCGGTGCACCAGTTGACGTTCATTTCCTTCTTGTAAGCCAGACCATGCTTATACAGCTGCAGGAAGATCCACTGGGTCCACTTATAATACTCCGGATCGGTGGTGTTGATCTCGCGGTCCCAGTCAAAGGAGAAGCCCAGAGCCTTCAGCTGGCTGCGGAAGTGATCCACATTGTTCTTGGTGACAATGGCCGGGTGGATGTGGTTCTTCATGGCAAAGTTCTCAGTGGGCAGGCCAAAAGCGTCCCAGCCCATGGGATACAGCACATTGTAGCCGTTCTGACGGCGCTTGCGGCTGACCACGTCCAGCGCGGTGTAGCTGCGGGGATGGCCTACATGCAGGCCGGCACCCGACGGATACGGGAATTCGACCAGTGCATAGAACTTGGGTTTTTTGTGGTCGATCTCGACATGGAAGGTCTTTTCGTCCTCCCACACCTTCTGCCACTTGGCTTCAACTGCCTTGTAATCGTACTTCATGTTGTTAATCAGCTCCAGACTTTATCCAAAATACCGTTGCTTGGGGGCGTATGCTTTCAAGCCATCTGCCTTTGCCAGAAAACCCTCTCCGTCATCGCTGCGCGATGCCACCTCTCCCGAAGGGGAGAGGTTTTGTGCAGACCGCAGCCTTCCCTCTTTTGCGCAAGCTCCCCTTTTCGGGGGAGCTGTCAGGGCGGACGCCCTGACTGAGAGGGTTCTTTTTTTCAGGCAGACAGCTGTTTGCCTGAATCATTCAAGGGTGCTGTCGGGGGTGAGGTACTCGGAGATATCAATGGGCTCACCATCTGCCCACAGGTGCTCCAGATCGTAATAGGTGCGGGTGTTGGGCACGAATACGTGCACGATGACGTTGGAATAATCCAGCAGCACCCAGTTCTTGGAGTCGTAGCCCTCCGTGCTGTAAGGCTCCAGACCCTTCTGGGAAAGCTCGTACTCCACCTCGTCGGCCAGAGACGCCACCTGCGTGGTGGAAGTGCCGGAGGCAATGACAAAGTAATCGGTGAGCACGGTCAGGCTTTCCACCTTGAGCACGCGCACATCGTGGGCCTTTTTCTTATCCAGGATCTTTGCGATCTCAATGGCAAGCGCCTTGCTGTCGTTGAAGTTCTCCATATGTTTTTCCTTTCTGTCAGTTTCAGTTTGCGGAGCCTGCGGCCTGACCGTCGGTGGTAACAGCGCCATCAAGGTCTGTATCGCCGTTCAGGATGGCATCGTCCGACTCCTTATCGATGCGGCCCATATACTGCACGTTGGCATCGGTGGATGCACTGCCGTGGGGCCACTCGTCGGTGACAAGGTTCATTTCGCTCACATCAATGGGGCCGGTGTAGGTGCAGAAATACTGGTTGAGCAGGTTTGCAATGGAACCTGCATCCGGCACCACGCAGGAGTAGCCGGCAAAGGTGTCGGTCTTGCCCACATTGGGCACGCCCATGAACACCGGTGTCTGCGCCAGAATGATGTTGGAGCTGTCGAGTTTGAGGAAGGACACCACCAGCTTTGCAATGGTGGAAATGTCCATATCCGTCTTGATATAGTTCTTGAACACCAGCGGCAGCTGGTTCAGGATATCGGTGACGCCCATGGCGCGGGCACGCTTGAACAGACCGGCATAGAAATAGCGCTGCATGTTCAGGCGGTCGATATCGGAATTGGCGTAGCCGTCGCCGTGGCGGCAGCGCACAAAGAACTCTGCCGATGCACCGTTCAGATTGCGGTAGCCCTTGAGCAGCTTGCTGCCGCCGTAGGACATATCGTGGGGGATATACACCTCAATGCCGCCAAAGTTATCCACCATATCCACCAGCGCCTGCATATCCACCGTCACATAGTAATCGATGGGCAGCCGGAACTGGTCGTAGATGACATCGGCCAGAGCGGCGATGCTGCCGCCGTTGGAGATCGCCACCGAGTTGATCTGATAATTCGTGGCGGCGTAGGTCTTTCCATTGGAAAGGGTGATCTTTTTGTTCTTGGTGGTGACAAGGCTGTTGCGGGGGATCTGCAGCATCCGCAGCGCGCCGTTCTTGATGTCGAACTGCACGTACAGGATCATATCGGTCATGCCGTCGTTGGAAGTGGGGTCGTTGGAATAATTACGGCCCTCTTCATAGTCGATGCCGCAGACCAGAATGTTCACCACGTCGCCCTTGTATTCCTCGGCTGTTTTAACTTCTTCCTCAATGATGGGGGTGCTGTCGTCCGGACGGATGCTGTCCTCCACCTTGTTCATAAGGCTGACGCCGTACACCACCACACCGGAGATCACCGCGATGATGGCCATGACCACTGCAAAAGGCAGCCAGAGGGGCGTTTTCTTTTTCTTATTGCGGCGGCGCGGCGGTTCGTTCTGTCTGCTGCCCTGTGCCGGACGGCGGGGCGGCTCATTGTGTGCACCGCCTGTGCTCTGCTTTGCATCCGTGCTGGACGCGGCGTGACGCGGTGCAGCCGCTGCCGGATCCGGCCGGCTGAGAGAACGTGAAGTATTGATATGGCGTGGCGTCTGGCTCATGCTTTTTTGTATCCTCCAGATTTTCACAGTCGTGCAAAAGGTTCTCTGCAAGACCTGTCATAGTCTTTAGTATAACATTGTCCGGCAGAATCTGCAATCCGTTTTCTGCATCCGGTCAGAGACCTTTGCTTTCTGCCGTTCCTTCCATTTCATTCTGCCCGCTGCTGGCCAGGATATCCTCATAGGCCGCTTTGGACATCGGGTCCAGAGGTTTTCCCTGCGAGAGCACGAAATCGTTGGTCTGCTTCAGCGCGGCCAGCATGGCGGCATCCAGATCCTTTTTTTCCAGCTTGCGCAGCTTTTCCACGCCGGGCCAGTCCCGTTCAGCACTGGTCATATCGGCCAGATACAAAATTTTGTCAAGCCGGGTCATGCCGGGTTTGCCCGCCGTGTGGCAGGCAATGGCAGAAAGCACCGCTTCGTCGGTCACGCCCCACTGGGTGCGGGCCAGAATGGCAGCGCACACGCCGTGCCACACCGGGGCCGGGCGCTCTTCGCCGCCCTCGGCATACTGGGGGTAAGCGCGCAGGATCTCGCGCATCTCATCCTTGCTGATCTCCTTGGCGGAATCGTGCAGCAGGGCTGCCAGCGCAGCCCGCTCCTCGTTCTCACCGTAGATCTTTGCCAGCTTGACGGCCATTTTTTTCACATTCAAGGTATGCTCATAGCGCTTATCGCTCAAGCGGCTGCGCACAAGCTCCTTTGCCTGTTTGAGGTTCATTGGCTGATACTTCCTTTTTGTAGAGTTTCTCCCGGCGGATGACCGCCCGCACCGCCTCCGGCAGCTCAGCTTCACACCCTTCGCCTGCAGCCAGACGGGTGCGGATGTCGCTGCTGGCCATGGGCAGCGCCTGTACCGGTGCAAACAGGATGCGTGCCCCGGTGGGGTCCAGCCGGAGGGCCTTTGCGTGCAGCTCCGGTGCATCGCCCACATTGCGGCTGGTGACCACCAGATGGGCAAGGCGCAGGATGTCCTGCCAGCGGTGCCAGCCGTCAAAGCTCAGCAGCATATCACTGCCGATGGCAAGGTACAGCTGTGCCCCGGGGTAGTCCCGGGCCAGCTTTTCCACCGTGAGCACCGTGTAATTGTGGCTCCCGGCTTCGGCCTGAGCTACCTCCCACCCGCTGACTTCCAGCTGCGGGATGGCATCCATCCCCTCTTCCAGTGCATGGAAGCAGCTGCACATTTCCAGCCGCAGCGCACCCGGGGCCGAAGTGTGCTGCTTGAACGGTGAAAGCCCGGCCGGCATCACCACCACCTTGTCCGGACGGACACGGTCGGCGGCAGCCCGCAGATTGTTCAGGTGGCCGTTGTGGGGCGGATCAAACGTGCCGCCGTAGAGAAGAACTTTCATTTTTACTTCAGCAGGTCGGCGTAAGCGCTGTCCTTTTTCTTCTGCAGGTACAGCACGAACTTGGAGCCGATCACCTGCACGCAGTCGGCGCCAGTGGCCTCGGCCAGCTTGACCGAAGCCTCACGGGCATTGTACATGCTGCTCTCAAGCACCTTGAGCTTGATGAGCTCACGGGCGTCGAGGCAGTCCTTCACGCCCTGGATCATGGTCTCGTCGATCTCGCCCTTGCCCACGATGAAAACGGGGTCCATGGTGTTTGCCTTGCCGCGCAGAATGGCGCGCTGTTTGCTTGTCAGCATAGTTTTTCTCCTTTTATTTCAAAAAATCAGGTAGTTCTTTTTCCAATTCCGCCAGCGCGTTGCCGCGGTGGCTGATGGCGTCCTTTTCATCCGGGGTCAGCTGGGCATAGCTGCGGCCCTCGGTGTTGGGGCGCTTCTCGTGCTTTCCCACGCCGCAGTCGGCGGGAATGAACAACGGGTCGTAGCCAAAGCCGTAGTCCCCGCACAGCCGTTCAAAGGCGATGCTGCCCGGGCACTCGCCCATGCAGGTCAGATGCCGCCCATCCGGCAGGATGAAGCACACCGCTGAGACGAACTTTGCGCCGCGCTGCCCGGCAGGCACAGCCTGCATGGCGTCCAGAAGCTTGTCGTTGTTGGCTTCGTCGTCGCCGTGGCGGCCGCAGTAGCGGGCACTGTAGACGCCGGGCGCACCGCCCAGCGCATCCACGCACAGGCCGGAGTCATCGGCGATGGTGGGCAGGCCGCTGGCCCTGCAGATGGTCTCGGCCTTGATGAGGGCATTCTCCTCAAAGGTGGTGCCGGTCTCGTCCGGCTCAATGGTGATGCCAAGCTCCTTCTGGCTGACCACCTCGTGGCCCTGTGCCTCGAGGATGCGCCGCAGCTCGCGGAGCTTTCCGGCGTTGCCGGTGGCTGCACAAATCTTCATGCTGCGGCCCTCCTTAGTGCTTCCACTGGCGTGGGAGCAGCTCTTCCACAAAGCCCTCCGGGGTGAAGGGCAGCAGGTCGTCGATGCCCTCGCCCACGCCGATGAAGCGCACCGGTAGGCCCAGACGCTGCTTGACTGCCACGACGCAGCCGCCCTTGGCGGTGCCGTCCAGCTTGGTCAGGATGATGCCGGTGGCGTCTGCAGCCTTGCAGAACTCCTTGGCCTGACTGATGGCGTTCTGGCCGGTGATGGCATCCAGCACCAGCAGGGTCTCCAGACTGGCCTCGGGGCTGGCCTTTTTGACGCTGCGGCTGATCTTGGAAAGCTCTGCCATCAGGTTGGATTTGTTGTGCAGACGGCCTGCGGTGTCGGCAATGACCATGTCATAGCCGCGTGCGGTGGCAGATTTTACGGTGTCGAAAATGACAGCCGCCGGGTCTGCGCCCTCGCCCGCACTGACGATGGGCACACCGGCGCGTTTTGCCCAGATCTCCAGCTGTTCGCTGGCGGCTGCACGGAAGGTATCGCCTGCGGCCAGCATCACCTTTTTGCCCTCGCGGGTGTAGTAATCCGCCAGCTTTGCAATGCTGGTGGTCTTGCCCACGCCGTTCACTCCAATGACCAGAATGACGGCAGGCTTTCCGGAAAGGTCCATTTCAGCCTCCGGCGTCATCTCCTCGGCAATGATGTCCCGCAGGGCATCTGCCGCTTCTTCGCCGGTCTTCAGGCCCTTCTCGTGCACCCGGTCCCGCAGCTTGTCCACCAGATGCACGGCCACTTCGCCGCCCACATCCGCAAGGATGAGCTGCTCTTCCAGATCATCGTACATTTCGTCGTCGATGACGCTGCCGGTGAGGGTGTTGAGGATATTGCCCCAGAAACCGGTGCGGGTCTTTTCCAGACCCGTTTTCATTTTTTCCTGTTCTTTTTCTTTGTTTTTCTTGCCAAATCCGAAGAACCCCATAGTGTCCTCCTATCTTTTTCTTTAATATATATCAGGAAACCAGCGTGGCGTCAACCTGTTCCAGATCCAGTCTGAGCAGTTTGGACACGCCGTCCTCCTGCATGGTGACGCCGTAAAGCACATTCGCGGCTTCCATCGTACCGCGGCGGTGGGTGATGACGATGAACTGAGTCTTGTCGCTCACCCGGCGCAGATACTGGGCAAACCGCACCACGTTGGCATCGTCCAGAGCGGCCTCGATCTCGTCCAGAATACAGAACGGTGCCGGGTTCACCGCCAGAATGGCAAAGTAGATGCTGATGGCCACCAGCGCCTGTTCACCGCCGGAAAGCGCTTCCAGATTCTTGATGACCTTGCCCGGCGGGGCCACCCGGATGCCGATGCCGCAGGACAGCACATCGGCCTCATCCTCCAGCAGCAGGCTGGCTTCGCCGCCGCCGAACAGCTCGGTGAACACCCGGCCGAAGTTTTCGTTGATAGCACGGAAGCTGTCAGTGAAGATCTCCCGCATCTGCGCCGAGAGTTTGGAGATCATGCGGATCAGCTCGTGGCGGCTTTCCTCCACATCGGTCACCTGATGCACAAGGGCGTCGTAGCGGGCCCGGACCTCTTTGTACTCTTCGATGGCGCTGACGTTCACGCTGCCAAGGGCACGGATCTTGCCCCGCAGTTCTGCCACCTGTGCCCGCAGGGCCGTCAGGCTCTCGAACTCCACGCAGAGGTTCTCTGCCTGACTCACCGAGAGCTGGTACTCATCCCACAGCTTTGCCACCGTCTGGTCGTACTCGGTCTCGGCTGCGGCCTTGCGTTCGGCAAGGCGGGCCATTTCGCGGCCCATCTCCTCGCGGCTGTCGGAGGAAGTGCGCGCCCGGCCCAGTGCCATGGTCTCTGCCTGCTGGCGTTCCAGCCGCTGTTCGGTGGCTTCGCGGATCGCCTTTTCTTTTTGGGTGATCTCGGTCTGGCTGTCGGACTTTGCCTGCCGGATGGCTGCAATTTCTGCCCGGCAGCTCTCGCTGCGCTGTGCCAGTGCCGCAAGGCTTTCTTCCAGCGAGGCACGGCGTGCGGCGGCATCCTGTGCCCGCTGTTCCAGCGCGGCGATCTGGCTGTAGGCCAGTTCGGCGTCCTTCTGGCGGGTCACCTGTTCCAGCCGCTTTGCGCTGAGCTTCTGGTTCAGCACCGTCTGCTGCGCCACAAAGCTGTCGTCTCCCTCGGCGATGCGGTTCATTTCAGCCGTCAGCAGATCGACCTTTGCTGTGAGCTCTGCCTGCAGAGCAGCAGCGTCCTCGGCCCTGCTCTGGCTCTCGGAAAGGGACGCTTTCAGGGCATCGATCTCCTGCTGCCGGGCGGCAAGAGTGCTCTCCTGCTGCTGTACGGCAGCTTCCAGCCGCTTCTGCTCCGCCTCGGCACGCACACGGTCGTTGGCGGCGGTGATCTGCTCGCTGGCCGTGGCGGTCAGCTCTGCCTGAAGGGCATCTGCCTGCTCTTTGCAGCGGTCGGTCTTTTCCTGCGCGGCAAGGCAGTCCTTCTGCAGTTTTGCAGCCTTTACCCGCAGCTCTTCCATCTCCTGCTTGCGGGTGAACAGGCCCGCGCTGCGCTGGACACTGCCGCCGGTAAAGCTGCCGCCTGCATTGACCACCTGACCATCCATGGTGACCACCTTGCTGCGGAAGCCGTTATCCCGCGCCACGCGGGAGGCTTCGTTGATGTCGTCCACCACGATGATGCGGCCCAGCAGGTTCGATACGATGTTGTCGTACCGGCAGTCGGCCTGTACAAGGCTGGATGCCAGACGCGCCGTGCCGGAAAGACGTCCCCGGAACACGCCGGGCTGGACGGTGTCCAGCGGCAGGAAGGTGGCGCGGCCCGCATTGTCATTGCGCAGCAGGGCGATAGCCGCTTTGGCGGCGGCCTCGTTTTCCACCACGACGTTCTGCAGTGCGCCGCCAAGGGCGGTCTCCACAGCCACCTCACAGCCCGGCTCCACCGTCAGGATGGCGGACACCGGCCCGATGACCCCCCGCAGGCGGCGGGCACCGGCGGCACGCATAACGGCCTTGACCGAGTTCTGGTAGCCGTCCATGTTCTTTTCCAGCTCCCGCAGCACCGAAAGACGCTGGCGGGCGGCATCCAGCTCCCGGCCAAGCTTCTGCTCTGCCGCGTCGGCATCGTCCAGCGCGGCTTTGCGGCTTTTCAGCTTGAGCTCCAGACCGGAACGGACATTCGCCAGCTGCTTTTCGTTTTCTTCCAGCATCCGGCGGTATTTTATGGTGTCTTCCAGATCCCGCTTTGCCTCGTCCCGCTGGGCGGTGCTCTCTTCTGCGTTCGCTTCGAGGGCGGGCAGACGCTGGCGGGCTGTTTCCCCGGCAGCTTCGGCAGCGGCCTGCGCCACCTGCGCTTCGGTGCGCCGGGCCGCTAGGTCGGCAAGTTCTGCTTTCAGGGTGTCCTTGCGGGCACCGCTGGCGCTGCTGGCATCGGTCAGGCGGGCGATCTCCGCGTTCAGTGCCTCGATCTCTGCCGCCAGCTTTTCGCCCTCCGCTTCCATGGTCTTTGCCACGGCACGGTGGCGCTGCAAGGCGGCCTGTGCCTCGGTGCTGTCCTGTTCCCCGGCGCTGATCTCTTCCCGCAGGGATGCGGCGCTCTCCTCGTTGCGGAGGATGTCGTTTTCCAGCACGGCGATGCGGCTCTCCGACCCGCTGATCTGCTGGGTGATGCTGCGGATATCCCCATTCAGGCGCTCGACGGCAACCGTCAGCTGCTGTGCCTGCATCCGGATCTCCTCAGCCTCCTGCTCGGCGGCTCTGGTCTCGCGGTCAAAGCGTTCGTAATCGGCCTGCGCCGTCTCATAGTCCCGCACCTGCTGGCGCACGGTCTCCCGGGCGCGGTGCACGCCGTCGGTCCAGAGGGTCACTTCCAGCGTCTTGCGCCGGGCACTCAGCTCCAGAAACTTTTCTGCCTTGGCGCTCTCCTTTTCCAGCGGGCCCACCCGGCTTTCCAGTTCGCCCAGAATGTCCCGCAGGCGCTCAAGGTTCTCGCCCGCCGCAGCAAGGCGGCGCTCGGCTTCGGTCTTGCGGTAGCGGTATTTCGCAATGCCGCAGGCTTCCTCAAAGATCTCGCGGCGTTCGCTGCTTTTTGCGGCCACGATCTCCGCGATGCGGCCCTGCCCGATGACCGAGTAGCCGTCCCGGCCGATGCCGGTGTCCAGCAAGAGTTCGTAGACATCCCTCAGGCGGCACACCTGCCCGTTGATGGTATACTCGCTCTCACCGGAGCGGTAATATTTGCGGCCAATGGTCACTTCGTCCGCGTCCAGATCAAAGGTATGGTCAGCGTTGTCCAGCGTCAGCCGCACCTGCGCAAAGCCCATGGCCCCACGCCGCCGGGTGCCGCCGAAGATGACGTCCTCCATCTTGCCTGCCGCGCGCAGCTGGCGGGAGCTGGTCTCGCCCAGCACCCAGCGCACCGCGTCCGAAAGGTTGGATTTGCCGGAGCCATTGGGACCCACCACGCCGGTCACGCCTGCATCAAAGCGAATCTTGACCTTATCGGGGAAGCTTTTAAAGCCCTGGATCTCCAGTTCTTTGAATACCATTTACTTTTCCTTTATCACACCCAGCAGCTTGAGCGCTTCTTTGGCGGCGCACTGCTCTGCGGCTTTTTTGCTGCGGCCTTCGCCACGGGCCACGCGGTCAGAGTTGAACCGCACCGCCACCACGAAATGCTTGTCGTGGTCGGGGCCGGACTCGCTTTCCACCACATAGCTCAGGCGCTCTTCCGGGTTCTGCTGCACGATCTCCTGCAGGCGGGTCTTGTAGTCAGCCTCGGCGTGCTTGCCCTCGGTGATGAAGGGCAGGATGAATTTGCGGGCCACCTCCATGCCGCCGTCCAGATACAGTGCGGCAATGACCGCCTCAAAGGCGTCCGACACTACGCTGGGGCGGGTGCGTCCGCCGCAGCGCTCCTCGCCGCGGCCAAGGCGCAGGTATTCGCCCAGATCGATCTCCTGCGCGAACTGGAACAGGGCGCCCTCGCTGACAAGGCTGGCGCGGATGCGGGTCAGATCGCCCTCCGGCCGGTCGGCATAGGCGTGGAACAGATAGTCTGCCGAGACGATCTGCAGCACGCTGTCGCCCAGAAACTCCAGCCGCTCGTTGTGCTTGACCGGGGTGCGGCTCTCGTTGGCATAGCTGGTATGGGTGAGCGCGATCTCCAGCAGCTCCGGGTTTTTGAACTTATAACCAATAATTGTTTCCAACTGATGGCTCATATGTTTTAGCTCCCTTATTGATGGTCAGCATCCTCGCCCTCTCAGGCTCACGTCCGTTCGCCAGCTCCCCCAAAGGGGGAGCCCTTGGCAAATCGATGCAGTCTGCACGAACTGCCAAAGCCTCTCACTCTGGGAGAGGTGGCATTGCGAAGCAATGACGGAGAGGGCAAGCCCGCTTCCCTTATTCCTCAGTTTTCTGTGCCGCAGCCAGCTCGTCCAGCGCAGACTGCATGGTGCCGCACAGATCGTTCTCCACGCAGATCTTTGCCTGACGGATGGCGTTCTTGATGCCCTTAGCCTTGGAAGAGCCGTGGGCCTTGATGACCGGCTGCTTGGCCCCCAGGAAGGGTGCGCCGCCGTACTCCTCGCTGTCCATCTGATGCTTGAGGCCGGACACGCTGTTCTTCAGCAGCAGGAAAGCCAGCTTTCCGCCCAGATTTTTCAGGAACATCTCCTTCAGCATCCCCAGCAGCATCCTGGCCACGCCCTCGGTGAGCTTGAGGATGACGTTGCCGGTAAAGCCGTCGCAGACGACGACGTCCACGTCGCCGTTCGGCACATCCCGCGGCTCGATGTTGCCCACGAAGCGGATGCCCGGGGTGGTCTTGAGGAGCTGGTGGGCCTCCCTGAGCATGGGCGTGCCCTTGCTCTCCTCCGCGCCGTTGTTGGCCAGCGCCACGCTGGGGGAGGTGCGGCCCTCTACCTTGTTCACATAGCAGCTGCCCATGACGGCGAAGGCGGCCAGCATCTCGGGGCGGCACTCCACATTGGCACCGCAGTCCAGCAGCAGATAAGCCTGCTTTTTAGCGGGCACCATGGTAGCCAGAGCCGGGCGCTTGATGCCCTTGAGAGTGCGCACGATGAGGCTTGCGCCCACATGGAGCGCGCCGGTGCTGCCGGCCGAGACGAATGCGTCGCCCCTGCCCTCCTTCAGCAGGTTCAGGCCCACGACGATGGAGGAGTCCTTCTTGGTGCGGATGGCCCTGGCCGGCTCGTCGCACATCTCGATGACCTCGGTGCAGTTGACCAGCTCGATGCCGTCCAGCGGGATGTTGTTGTCCGCAGCAGTTTTGCGGACAAGGGCCTCATCGCCCACGCCGATGAGCTGGACGCCATACTCCTTGACGGCTGCGGCTGCGCCCTCCAGCACAGCCAGCGGGGCGTTGTCGCCGCCCATCATATCCACGATGATCTTCATAGGTTTCATCCTTTCTGTCAGCGTCCTTGCCCTCTCCGTCATTGCTTCGCAATGCCACCTCTCCCAAAGGGAGAGGCTTTTGGCTCCCCTTTTAAGGGGAGCTGGCGCGAAGCGCCTGAGAGGTCCTTCCGGGCCAGCGCTCTATGGGAGCGCTCTTGAGAGGGCAAGCCCGCTGCCCGTTCAGAAATTGTTCGCATCCAGCCACTGCTGGAAGCTGGCCACGGCGCGTTCAGCCACGGCCATGTAACGCAGGCGCTTGTCCCGCGGGCGTGTCTCGGCGGGCAGCGGGGGCAGGATGCCCATGTTCGCGCCCATCGGCTGGAAATGCTTGTTCTCGGTGGTGAGGTACTGGATGAGCGCGCCGCACATGGTATCGATGGGCGGGGCGGGCAGCTCTTTCCCCTTCAGACGGGCGTAGAGGCTGCGGGCCGCCAGCAGGCCGCAGGCCGCGCTCTCCATATAGCCCTCAAAGCCGGTGATCTGGCCCGCGAAGAAGACATTGGGGTGCTCCTTGAGGTACAGGCCGGTGCTCAGCACCCGGGGCGCGTCGAGGAAGGTGTTGCGGTGCATGACGCCGTACCGGACAAACTCGGCGTTCTCGAGGCCGGGTATCATGCTGAACACCCGCTTCTGCTCGCCCCATTTCAGGTTTGTCTGGAAACCCACGATGTTATACAGGGTCCGCTCCTTATTTTCGGCCCGGAGCTGGACGTTGGCCCAGGGGCGGTGGCCGGTGCGGGGGTCGATGAGGCCCACCGGGCGCAGCGGGCCGAACCGCATGGTGTCCGCGCCCCGCGCCGCCATGATCTCGATGGGCATACAGCCCTCATAGACCGTGACGGTGTCGGCCTTCTTGCCGTGGGCATCGGGGTCGGGCTGTGCGCCCTGCTCTGCCCCTGCATCAAAATCGTGGAGGGGAGCGCGCTCGGCAGAGGCCAGCGCAGCGTGGAAGGCCTCGTACTCGGCCTTATTGAAGGGGCAGTTGAGGTAGTCGGCCTCGCCCCGGTCGTACCGGGAGGCGGCAAAGACCTTCTCGTAGTCGAGGCTCTCCGCCGTCACGATGGGGGCCACAGCGTCATAGAAGTGGAGGCGCTCATCTCCGGTGAGGCGTCCGATCTCGTCCGCCAGCGCGCCGTCGGTCAGCGGGCCGGTGGCCACGAGGACGGGGGCGCTCTCATCAATGTGCTCCACCCGCTCGCGGTGGACGGTGATGCCCGGGCATTCCTCCACCATCCGGGTGACTTCGGCGCTGAAGGTGTCGCGGTCTACCGCCAGCGCACCGCCTGCGGCCACGCGGGCCGTCTCGGCGGCATTCAGGAGCTGGCTGCCCATCCGGCGCATCTCCTCCTTCAGCAGACCGGAGGCGGAGTCCAGCCGCTCGGCCTTGAGGCTGTTGGAGCAGATCAGCTCCGCGAAACCCTCGCTCTTGTGGGCCGGGGAGAAGTGTGCGGGCTTCTGCTCGTAAAGCTCCACCTGCACGCCCCGGCCCGCCAGCCAGAGGGCCGCTTCGCAGCCCGCCAGACCGGCGCCTAATACGGTAACTTTATAGTTGCTCATTTAATATCCCTTTTATCTCACTTCAAGCTCAAGGCAGTCAGCGGAGACTTTCCCGCACTGCCAAAGGCTCCCCTCGATAGGGGAGCTGTCTGCGAAGCAGACTGAGAGGTTCACTCTTAATCGCCCTTTTTCGGCACCGGCATCTCGAAGCCGCAGCCCTCCTTTGCGCAGTAGAGCTTGGAGCCTTTGCGGAAGAGGGTGGAGCCGCACTTCTCACACTTGGTGGGCACCGGCATATCCCAGGTCATGAAGTCGCAGTCGGGGTAGCGCTCGCAGCCGTAGTAGATGCGGCCCTTGGCGCTCTTGCGCTCCAGCATACGGCCCTTGCCGCACTTGGGGCAGATGCCGCCGGTATCCTTCACGAGACGCTTGGTGCCCCGGCACTCGGGGAAGCCGCTGCAGGCAAGGAACTTGCCGAACTTGCCCACCTTGATGACCATGGGGCGTCCGCAGAGGTCGCAGACCTCGCTGGACGGTTCATCGGGCACCTTGACCTTCTTGCCCTCCATGTTCTTCTCGGCCTGCTCGAGGCTGGCGGCGAAGCCCTTGTAGAAGTCGTCCACGGTCTTGTGCCAGTCCGTCTTGCCGCTCTCGACCTTATCGAGGTTCTTCTCCATCTCTGCCGAGAAGTCCACGTCCACGATGTGGGGGAACTGCTCCAGCATCAGGCCGTCCACGGCCCGGCCCAGCAGGGTGGGCTTGAGCTTCTTCTGCTCCCGCTCCACATAGCCGCGGTCGATGATGGTGGTGATGATGGGGGCGTAGGTAGAGGGGCGGCCGATGCCGTTCTCTTCCAGCGCCTTGATGAGGGTGGCTTCGGTATAGCGGGCGGGGGGCTGGGTGAACTTCTGCTCGCTCTTCAGCTCCCGCAGTTTGAGCACCTGACCCTCCTCGAGAGGGGGCAGGCTGGTCTCCTTCTTCTCCTTCTCGTCGGTGGCCTCCTCGTAGAGAACGGTAAAGCCGTCGAAGGTGACGGTGTAGCCGCTGGCCTTGAAGCGGTAGCCCCCGGCGG